>Ga0265294_10001369_pt1 | contig 32837 bp, 31 predicted proteins | sample MunlanPumphouse3_FD_192504 | JGI IMG/M metagenome (GOLD analysis project Ga0265294, IMG submission 192504) | Groundwater microbial communities from a municipal landfill in Southern Ontario, Canada - Pumphouse #3 | ecosystem: Environmental > Aquatic > Deep subsurface > Groundwater | place...
TTTTTATCATCGATGTTGACTTTTCGGGCTTTTCCGAGCATGGAGTCTGTAAACTCTTCAAGTTTCATGCCCTTTTCTTCACTTATAACCTCTCCGCCGGTAAGAGCTGCGATGTCTTCGAGCATTTCTTTCTGCTCGTTTCCAAAGCCAGGAGCTTTGACTGCGCAGACCTTCAAGCCTCCTCTGATGATATTTAGAATTAGGGCGGCTTGGGCGTCACCTTCTACATCTTCTGCAATAATTACGAGAGGTCTTCCTTCCTCGGCAACTTTTTCGAGCACTGGGACGATCTGTTTCATGCTCGAGATCTTTTTGTCGGTGATCAGGACATAGGGTTCTTCAAACTCGCACGTCATTTTTTCAGTGTCAGTAGTCATGTAAGGAGAGACAAAACCCCGGTCAAACTGCATCCCTTCGACAACTTCTAAGCTAGTCTCCATGGTTTTGGAATCTTCTACAGTGATGACTCCGTTATAGCCTACCTTTTCCATGGCATCTGCAATGAGCTGTCCGATTTCTTCGTCGTTGTTTGCGGAAATCGTTGCGACTTGCAGGATGTTCTCTTTACCTTTGACCTCAACACTTTTACCCTTGAGCTCTTCTACTACTTTTTCTGCTGCAAGCTCAATTCCTTTCTTTACTTCAATTGGATTTGAGCCTGAGCTTATATTTTTAAGCCCTTCCTGAACCATGGCCTGGGCAAGAAGTGTAGCAGTGGTTGTGCCATCTCCGGTTTTATCTTGGGTTTTTGAGGCCACTTCTTTGACCAGTTTGGCCCCCATATTTTCGAATTTGTCAAGGAGTTCAATCTCCTTTGCAATGGTCACTCCATCGTTTGTGACCACAGGTTTTGAAGGTTTGTCAAGCACCACATAGCGTCCTTTCGGGCCAAGGGTGACTTTGACCGTGTTTGCGACCTTGTCTACACCACTTAAGAGCGCCCTTCTGGCGCTTTCGTCAAACATGATCTGCTTTGAAGCCATAAGCTTTCACCTCTTATGAGAATCTGAGTGTTTAATTTGTATTATCTTATTTTTCTTCTATTGTTGCGAGAATGTCTTTGAAATCAACAAAGAGGTATTTTTTTCCCTCAATTTCGATTTCGTCGCTTTGGTATCCCCCATAGATTACCAAATCGCCTTTTTTAAGGGGAAGGGTTTTTCCGTCTTCAAATGTCCCCACAGCTTCGACGATACCTTCCTTTTTTTCTTCCTGGGCGGACTCAGGGATATAGATCCCGCCTTTTGTAACGGCTTCTTTTTTCTCGTGTTTGAGTAAAACACGTTCTCCGATAGGTTTGATAATCACTTATCTGTTCCTCCATAGACATTAGTGACTATATTTCAATGTTAATTTGGATATTCTAGGATTCCATAAAGGTGGAATCGGGTTGATCCCCTAGTTTCTCAGCTAAAAATTCTTTATAAATGTTTTTAACCCTTTCTAGCCTGCAAAAGCTTTTATAAAAGCTTAATCGGGCTATAAACGAGCTAAACTCCGACTGAAAGCCGGTCTTTTTGGGAGACAACAATCCAAATATAGTATAGAACTTCTATATATAGCTTATGGCAAGCATAGAGATGATTTCTCATTTGTAGAAATGATCTCTACAAAATTGAAATAAAATATATATAAGGGTCCTCTCTTACTACTCTTAGATGGTGCAGCAGATCATTTTAAAAAATCTTGAAAAACCTCGAATAAGAAGCTTAGAAGATGATCTCTACTGGTTTTGTGAAAGCTTTGGGTTTTCTTCAGGCAGGGATCTTGAAAAAACAGCCACGCAAATAATTTTCAGTATGCTTGAGCGGATTTCCAGAGACAAAAGCGTATCCTCAGAAGGGCTTGCAAATGATCTTGAAATTAAGGTTTCAAGGGTCAATCACCACCTCCGAAATCTCAGGGATTCCGGGCTGCTCTACCGGGAAAAAAGGCAAATCTATTTTCGAGGAGGCAGCCTTAAAGCCGCGGTTCTTGAAATGAGGAAGGATTCGGAAAGAATCCTTGACGAACTCGAAAGCATTGCCGGAGAGATCGATGCTCTTATGGGGATTCAAAACAGGTAAACTGAAAGCTTTTTCTAAATGCTGCTCTCGATCTGAATTAATTCTTTCTTTCATAACTTTTTAGGGCTTTCTGCTGCCTTTTGCCTTTTATATATTTTTCTCTTTCAGAGGCGATGCAAGTCCTTTTATCCGAGAAACCAAATATATATCTAAATAATTTTTTAGAGATTTGGGAAAATCCCGGCTCAAAAAAATCATTTCAACTTATTTCTTTCAGGGTAAAAGGTGATTCAATGCTCCATGTTTATACTGAAACAGACTATGCTCCGGAAGTTTGTACTTTATGTAAAGGTACCGGCTGTTTGGAAGGACAAAAGTGTAGGGCTTGCGGAGGGCAAGGCAGCGTTCTTGTTGCTCAGCCTGCAAGGGATTGTCCGGTTTGCGGCGGTTCAGGTCGAGCTGGAGAGAGGATTTGCAGGGCGTGTAGGGGAAGTGGCTGGGTCAGGGTTTAAATTATTTTGAATAATTCCCTCCTGTTTTGAGATTTTCGGCTTTTTCTGAATTTTTCCGAAAAAGCGGAAAGGAATATATAGTCCTCCTTCTGAAAAACAGCCAAAACATGGAGAAAAAAACCTTAGCTTATCTTGCGGCCTTACTTAACGCTGTTTTTATAGGGCTCACTTTTCTGTTTACTAAAAATTCTCTGGCCTTTGCTCCTCCTTTTACGACTTTGACCTTTCGTTTTGTGCTTTCTTTTGCGGCAATGGCCCTCCTTTTGGGCTTAGGTTTCATAAAAGTTGATTATAGTCAGGGCAGGCTTCAGGAGCTTCTTTTTCTTGCCATCCTTCAGCCTGTTTTTTTCTTCTCTTTTCAGGCTCTTGGGCTCCTTTATATCTCTTCTTCCAAAGCCGGGGTTCTCAATGCTCTGATCCCGGTTTTTGTAGGTATCTTTGGCATGGTTTTTTTAGGAGAAAAGGTCTTTCCAAAGCAGGTTGCAGCTTTTTTCCTCTCTTTTGTAGGGATCTTTTTCCTTTTTCTGCCCGAAGAATGCGCAGAAAAATTCAGCCTTCTTGGAGTAGGACTAACTTTTTTATCCGTACTTTCCACCTCGCTTTACATAGTTACGGGCCGAAAACTTACAAAAAGTTTTGATCCTATGAGTTTGACTTTTGGGATGATGGCAACGGGAGCATTTGTCTTTTTTTTTCTAGCTTTTGGCTTTGAGGGTTTAACTTTTCAGACTGCTCTGACTTTACTGCATTCCTCTGAATTCATGGCCGGAATCCTTTATCTGGCTCTTTTTACCTCTATCGGAACTTCCTTTTTAACTGTATACAGCCTCAAAGAACTCGAAGCTTCAAAGGCAGCTGTTTTTATGAACCTCTGCCCGGTGATAGCTGTGGCAGTTGGGGTCTTCGGGCTTCATGAAACTTTTGGATTCTTGCAAGGGATAGGCAGCAGCTTGATTCTTGTTGGGGTTTTGCTTGCAGGTTATTTTGGGGAAATAAAGCAATAATTTCCGGGAAAAGAAAAAGGCTTAAATAAGAGTAAACCAACATTTTTCCTCCTTTTTATCTAGATATAATAAAAACAGGACTTACTGGCCGCTAAGCTTTGAATTGGTATATTTCTAAGATTCTGATTCCCGAATCGGCTAAGCCTTGAATTGTATCTGTGATCCGACTCTTAATTCAAAAAATAGGGACTCTAATGAGCTCTTATCAGAGGCTTTGAAATATGAAAAAACTGGCACGGGCAACGTCCTGTCTGCACGAAAAAGACGGCTTTATAGAGGAAATTGCGGCCGAATCCGAAAAAGAGCAAATATTTCAGGCTGCCGCCGACCTCGAACTCTTTTCAAAATTAATCCAAGCTAAAAGTGCAGCCGAACTTGCCAAAGAACTAGGGACCGATCCCGAACTTACGGCCCGCTTTTTAGACGTGCTGGTAAGCCTTGAAGCTCTTGTAAAAAAGGAGGGGCTCTATTTTACAGCTCCTTTGCTTGCCTCCTTTCTGGGGGGAAAGGGTATTTTTCCTCTAAGACGCTTTTCGAATCCCTCAGACCTTGCCGAAGAAGAGGTTTCTGAGCTCCAATAGTAATCCTCATGCCTCGTTTTTCCACCAAATTTTTACCCTCGTAGACCAGCCTTTATGGACAAAGCTTCCCTTTTCTTCTAAAAGTACTTCTTTTAGGTAATCTCTAAGTATCGCTTTTTGAGCCTCGGTCTTAATCCCATAATGCGGCTCGAAATGCTCAAGCGCATCCTCCAGACTTTTAAACCTGTTTATATGCTCAAAGGGAAAGACCTTTACATTGGGATAAATGCCCATCTCATAAAGAACATTGTAAAGTACATCGCATTTTGGACCTGCATTGTATTCACAGCCATGCAGAGCAGGCCAGAGTTTTTTTGAATGCAAATCCCAAGAAGTCTCTCCTGCAAACCAGTAAAGATAAACATAGCCAGAACAGACCTCAAGCATCTTTTTAAGGGAAGCTTTTATGTCGGTCATCCCCAAGGAATAGGATGCAAAGACTAGATCATAGGGTCCCAAAAGATCGATTTCAGGCTCCACTGCTTCCCAGTCTTTATATACGCTCTCCACGTTTTCAAGGGCGCATTCGGCCAGATTTTCCCGAAGTACAGCCATCATCCCTTCTGCAGGCTCGACTGCAGTTACATGGGCAACCTTTTGGGCAATTGGAATTGCTAAAGTTCCGGGGCCTGCGCCTATATCAAGAATTCGGGATTGAGGAGTAAGAGGCATTCCTTCTATTGTTTTGTATATTCTTTCGGCTCCATTTTCCCGCGAAGAGTTCCAGAAACGTTTTGCACTTTCCTTACTGTTCCAGATATTTGAACATTCTGTGTTCCGGTTTGTTTTTCGCTGTCTTTCCATAGCGTTTTTCCAGATCTCATTCCAATCAGGTTTTTTAATCTCCATATGTTATTCCTCAAAAAAGTCTTTAAGGGAAATTTCTTTTTCTAATTTTTAGAATATGAAATTCCTAATACAAGATTCATATTACGAATCCTATTATACGTATGAAATAATATATATTTTTTCAAAAAAAGTGTTTCTGAAAAATTAAAAAATTAGGGCTAAAGAGCCCCAAAATTGTTTTTTGATTCAGCCAAGCGGAAAAATCGTTTTCTTATGCGCTTCATTGATTACTTGGCCAAGTGCGGTGTAGATGGCGGTAAAACCGCATAAAATACCTTCGTAGCCTGCAAGCTTTCCAATTGCCACATTGCCAGTGTAGTCTCCAAGGGCGAGCAGGAAAAACAGAAGCGTCAGGGTAAAGAAGACGAGTTGAAGGGATTTAGGCGCTTTGAGGGTGCCAACGAACATGAAAAGGGTAAAAAGCCCCCACATAAAGAGGTACGCAGCCATGGTTTTTCCCTCGGGAGCCATGCCCCAGCCCAGCACGGGCAGGACGATTATCCCTACAAGAGAGAGCCAGAAGGCTCCATAAGAGGTAAAGGCCACAGTCCCGAAAGTGTTGCCTTTTTTCCATTCCATAATCCCTGCAATGATCTGAGCGATTCCGCCGTAAAAGATGCCCATGGAAAGGATCATCGATCCGAGGGCAAAGAATCCGGCATTGTGCAAATTCAGAAGTACCGTAGTCATCCCAAAGCCCATTAAGCCTAAGGGTGCTGGGTTGCCTGTAAGGTCCTTGAGCTTTATGTTCGAATCTTCAGTGTTCATAAATAATTTTAGCCTCCACTTTCCCACTTTCCGAAACATATTCCCCTTCCGGATGTGGATTTATTCCGGATTATTTGCATTCTTTAGGGCTTTCCGGATTTTTTCACACTATTCTATGAGTCTATGTAACTATTAATACTTATGATTATAGTCCTTTGGTTCTTGTGCTTTTCCTTTCTTATTGTATATATTGTATATGTTCCCTTTTTCCAAGAACAAGGTATTTATGAACCCGAGGGGAATTTTCCTGCATATGAATCAGGCAAAAAGACCGCTCATGCTCATGATCCTTGACGGTTGGGGTTTCTCTTCCTTTCAGAAGGGAAACGCTGTTTTGGCAGCAAAGACTCCAAACCTTGACAGCTTGCTTAAGCAGTATCCTAGCTGTAGCTGTGCAGCCTCAGGCGAAGCTGTTGGGCTTCCCAAAGGCCAGATGGGCAACTCCGAAGTAGGCCACTTAAATTTAGGAGCCGGAAGGGTTGTTTATCAGGATCTGAGTCGGATAAACCTCTCCATTAAAAATGGAGAATTTTTCAAGAATCCTGTGTTCCTAGAGGCGCTTTCTAACGCGAAAAAAAACGCTTCAAAGGTGCACCTTATGGGCCTTTTTTCTAAAGGAGGCGTGCATAGCCATATGGAGCATCTGCAGGCTCTTGTAAAACTTGCAAAGACAGCAGGGCTCCAAAAAGTTTATATTCACGCCTTTTTGGATGGGCGGGATGTACCTCCAAAAACTGCGCTTGAGGATATGAAAGCCTTTGAAGCTTTTTTGAAAGAAATAGGTGTAGGCGAAGTTGCTTTTGTTTCAGGGCGTTATTATGCCATGGATCGGGACAAACGCTGGGAGCGGACGGAACTTGCTTATGATGCCCTGACTCTTGGAGTTTCGCCATATAGGGCTTCGGATCCGGTTTTAGCCATCGCCTCCGCTTATGCTCGGGGAGAAAGTGACGAGTTTGTAAAACCAACCCTTATTACAGATTCCAAAGGAAAGCCAAAGGCCCTTGTGGAAGACAAGGATTCGGTTATTTTTTTCAATTTCAGGCCTGATCGGGCGCGGCAGCTTACTTGGGCTTTTGTAAATGAAGCTTTTGAAGGTTTTAAGAGAAAAGTCCGGCCACGGGTACATTATGTCTGCATGACCCGTTATGATGAAACTCTTTTCCTACCCTTGGCTTTTCCTCCGGCAAGCCTTACAAACGTGCTCGGGGAAGTTTTGAGTCGAGCAGGGCTGACCCAACTTCGCATAGCTGAGACGGAAAAATACGCTCATGTGACCTTTTTCTTTAATGGAGGGCTTGAGCATTGTTATCCTGGAGAAGAGCGTTGCCTGATTCCCTCTCCAAAAGTTGCAACTTACGATCTAAAACCTGAGATGAGTGCCTATGAAGTCACGGCAGAGGTTATCAAAAGGCTTGAATCCGGAAAGTATGATGTCCTAATCCTAAACTTTGCTAATATGGATATGGTAGGACATACCGGCAACTTTAAAGCCGCAGTTGCTGCTGTGGAAGCTGTGGATTCCTGCGTGGGTCGAGTAATTGAAGCGCTTGAAAAAGCGGAAGGTTCGGCAATAATTACTGCAGATCACGGAAATGCCGAGCAGATGGAGGATCCAGAAACTGGAGGTATTCATACCGCGCATAGCTCAAATCCTGTAAAACTTGTTTATGTAGGAGATAGGAGAGTAAAAAGCCTCAGAAACGGAAAACTCTGCGACATTGCTCCTACCATACTTGAACTTTTGGGCTTGAAAAAGCCTCCTGAGATGACAGGCAAATCCCTAATTATAGGAAAAAAGGAAGGGGTCTAAGCCCTTCTTTTTTGATTTGAATCTTAAGTATTTTCTAATGAAAAATTCAGTTATAAATAATTTATGCCAACCTTATCAAGGTTTTTGTAAAACTAAACTCTATATAAAATAGAGGGAACTTAATTTCCCTCATTTTTTCCTAATCAAAAACAGCAGCATTATACTTGTTATTGCAATAATGATCCCAAAACCTGGGGTAGTTTTTCCGGTTGAGAATGAAACAGTTTTTTCTTCTGTTTCCTGACCGGAATAAGTAACTTTTCCGTGAATTTCATATTTTCCGATATCTGTTGGTTTGTAATATATAGAAATATCTTTTGTCTTTCCTACTGGAAAAAACATATCTTCACTTTCAATTACGTCAACAAGTGCTCCATCTACATACACTTCTCCGACATATTTACAGGTTAAGTCGGCTTCCCCTGTGTTTTCAACAGTTGCTAAGACTTTTAGTAGACTTTCTTTAGCAGTTTCTCCTTCAATGTCTAAGTCTATTAGAGAAGCTTCTTTTGCAAGTGAGCCTTCGGGTAGGACTTTCAGGTCGAGGATTTCAGTTTTTAAGACTTCATTTCCCAGGGAGATTGTAATTTCTACCTGATATTCACCTTCGGGAACCTCGGCTGAAGCCATTATAATTACTTCTTCTTCCTTTCCGGGCTTGACAATATCTCCTGTGCCTTTAACTTCGGATATTGTGTTACCATCTTTTAGGATTACACAGGACATCTCTGGGGTAGCTTGAACATTTCCGGTATTTTTAAAGTAGGTCTTTACTTTTATAGGGGCATTTTCTTCTGTTTTTCCCATTTCCAATTTTAGAACTTCCCCTTGTAAAATTTGATCTCCTGTTACAGTTATATAAAATTTCATAGGTACTTTAACAATTGCGTGACTTATTGAAGTTCCATTGTTTTCAGCTTCAAAATATGCAGCTTCGGGCATAACATAGACGATTGGCTCATATTTTCCATTTGAAGTATCAGAGGGAATTAATATTTTTATATCTATTTCTTTTGATTCTCCGGCCTCTATTTCAAAAGAACTTTCTATTAAATCTCCCTCATTATAAAATGTAATCCATTCAGAACCAGCGGCTTCTGGAACTAATACAAAAGATTCTACTTCCTTTCCAGTATTGGTTATATGTATCGTATCTTCGTATGTAATTTCCTTAGTAGCTATAGGATACTCAAAACTTGCAGGACAAATAATAATTCCACTTGCAAGACAGGTGCCAATAAAAGAGCTACTAAGGAAAAAAACGCAAATGAATGATAGCGTTAATATTTTTTTTATATTCAATAATAAGACCTCCTTAAAAAAAGAAATGCCTAATTAAAGGCATTTTATATTTTTAGAAACTTACCGTGTAAGTACCCAGGTATTCTCCCTTGATTATTCCGCATGGGACTTTTGAGATGGTAACGGTTCCGTCATACATTCCGGTTCCGCTAAGGTCAGTGCCTTTATATCTGACTCCCCCATTGTCTGCGGCATTCCATGCAGGAGTGCCTATAAATCCAATAGTTTTTCCGTTGAGGTCTCTGCATTCAAGGTTCTTTGCACCATTTAAATCTTTAGGAATTTTATTATCCTCGTCAAGTTCCATATCAGTGAAGCTGAAATTAAGGGTTAAATCCTGATTTCCTGTATTGGTAATTGTTAGTTGTCCTGTTTTGCTCTGCGATCCGGCAATAAGATCAACAAAGCAAACATCACTGCATGAAATCCCAGAGGAGGTTGGGACTACAAGGTGTTCTAAATTTGCATTCCCATCTGATTCTTTAGGGATTCCTATTCCACTTGATTTATCATAGGGTATTGCATCAATCTTATAATTTGTGGGATTCCATGTTGCAGGGATCTCTATCTCAAATGTATATTTTCCCTTTAGTGGTTCACCTGCAACCCGTTCTGGACTGTTACTTGTTATTTCATCCATTACCACAAGGGGCCCATCTTCAAAGTAAAGATTAATTACACACTTATCTAGATCTTGGAATCCGTTATTATCTTCTGCAATAACTTCTATTGTTGCAGTGCCAGGAACTGACGGAAGGTCAGTCTCGATCGAATCAATTTCTGGTAAGGTATTTGATACAAGTCCTATTTCCTTAGCTGTTGGTTCCGCTATTGCAGGAGCTATACAAGCTACAACTAAGGCAAGAACAAAAAAACTTGTAGTTATTTTTTTCATATTAATTCTCCATATATTTTTTAACTGTATGGAGAATATCATCACTTTTATATATTGTAATACAATATAATTTATACATCATCATTACCTTTAGTGATGATAATTTTCGCGGTTGGAGAATCTTTCAGCATTATTGCTGTTACAGAGCAGTTGCTGTCCGGATTTATATCCTATTAAAATATTTCTCCAACCCATACACAATTTTATTTAACAGTATATATACATTCTTATTTTTAGCAATATAGAAATATTTATGGTAAGGGCTTATGGAATCCTAATATAGGGTCTCATAGTAGCTCAAATTCAAATATGCCTTTTCAAACTCTTCCACTTTTAGTTTGCTTTTAGTTTGATATGTTTCGTTTCCCAGTACATTGCCTTTTTTTAGGAATACTCTGAAATTTACAGTTTTTATTGGGGCAAATTTAATGGCCATGCGGGGGAATGCCGTCATGTTCGTGCTCTGGAATTTTATGCAGCTCTTCTCCAGAGCAGGTTAAGGGATCCACATGGATGACAGCTTTAGAAATATAGTTTAGGCGATGCATGATTTCATGCCTTGCAGCCATGGCAATTTTGTGGCCTTCTTCAACTGAGAGCTTGGAGTCAACTGCGATATTTACCTCAGCATAGAGGCTGTGCCCGATCCAGCGCACCCTGATTTCTTGAATATCTTCTACGCCCTCGACCCGACCGATTTCAAACCTAATTTCCTCTACAATTTCTGGGTCAATCCCGTCAAGGATACGGAAAAGGATGGTTTTGGCCGAGGCTCGAACAAGGCGCAAGATTGCAAGGGTAATCATAAACCCAATTATTGGATCTGCAAGCGGATAGCCAAGCCAGATCCCTAAAGCTCCAAAAAGGACTGCAAGGCTTGTGTACCCGTCTACTCGGGCATGGTAGCCATCTGCAACCAAAGCTGCACTTCCAATTTCTTCTCCTACTTTTATGCGGAACCTTGCCACAAGTTCGTTTCCCGCAAAACCTATAAGAGAGGCTGCGCCTACGGCTCCCAGATAGTTTACGGGCTGGGGGTTAAAGAAGCGATTGATTGACTCATACCCTGCAAAGAGGGCGCTTAAAAGGATGAGAATGACGATTATTACTCCTGCAATATCTTCAGCTTTTCCATAGCCATAGGTAAAGCGTTTGTCAGGGTTTTTGCGAGCGAGTAAAAAGGCAAATCCAAGAGGAATTGCCGTTGCTGCATCTCCAAAATTATGAATGGTATCCGCTAGAAGAGCAACACTTCCCGAAAGCCAGACAATGCCTACCTGGAAAAGCGCAGTTAGTATGAGCCCCGCAAAAGAAATTTTTACTGCCCAAATTCCTTTTTCGGTAGCAAGGCTTCCCGGAGATATTATCCCATGGAAATGGATCTGCTTGTGGCTCCTTTTGGGCTTTTCTTCCTGAAAACGGTCCATATGCCCCCCCGAAATATAAATTAGTCTCAATTCTCTTAAAGCTGCGGCAAGAGCCAGGGGGTTTATAAGAAGGGATAATCAACTTCAGAACCATTGATCAAGGGTTTGCTGCCGGGCTCCTGAGGCTTCTTTTAAGCGTTCATAGGCTTTTTCCACTCTGGCTCTGGAAAAGTCATGTTCTTCGCAGAGAAACGCAAGCATTTTTTCTCGATCTGGTTTTTTCCATTTGAGCTCGTATTCCTTTGTTGCAGGCGGCCGGAAAAAGAGTGTTCTGATCTCTTCTAAGCCCTCGATTTCAGCCTCTTTTTCCCGAAGAATTCCATAAATATCTCCGTGTTTTTTAATTAGTTTGAGTGCGGTTTTTGGCCCCACTCTTTCCAGACCTTTATTAAAATCCGTGCCAACGCAGAGAGCAAGATCAATTAATTGTTCCCGGTTGATCTCAAGCTTTTTAAGGCTGGCTTCTAGCTCAATCAGTTCAGGCTCCACCTCAACATAGGAGTTTTTCCCGGGAAGTTTGCGCTTGCCAGTCACTGCTAGGTTCCTTATTACAGCTGGAGCTCCGAAAAGAAAAGCATCGTAATCTTGGGAGGCCACAAAGTCCGCATCTTTTTTAAGGACCATATAGGCAGCCTGAGCTTCTCCTTCGGAAGGCGCTTGAACAGAAGGAATTCCCATGGTGGAAAGCAGGTATTTTGCCTCTTCTACGATTTGCGCATCCACTTTTGATGAGGCTTGAGCGTGTTTATAGGCAGCTTTCAGATCCCCTTCTTCTTTTGCATTTTCCCACCTTTCCTGGGCCGATTCCCGTACTTCTTTTCTTTTGTTTAGGGTTTCGGCCTTTAATTCCGGCGGTTTTCCGTCAAAAACAAAGACTGGCCTTATTCCAGCTTCTACAAGGCTTGTTGTCCTATAGAGCAGGCCTGAAAGATGGGAGGTTATTCTGCCTTTTGAGTCTTGCAAGGGACTGCCGTCTCGCTGGCGAATGATGCTCAAAAACTGGTGCAGGGTGTTAAAGGCGTCAATTGCCACTATTTGGTTTGTAAGTTCCGAAAACCCTATGTTTTTTTTCTGAAGTAATTCTCCTATAGCTGTACCCATGCTTAACCTCGGGGATTTTTTCCTATTTAATTCTGTGCCTTAAAAGGGCTATCTTACTAAATTTTCTAAAAATTCTGCCTGCTGCCAAGAGCTTTTTTGGGAGTTTATTTTATATTTATTTTTTCTGGCTCTGTCATATTGAAATTCACACGGTAATCTTCAGCATAAAGAGCTGAATAATAGCTGCCCTGGGGTAGATAATCAAAAACAAAATTCGTATCAGCTTCCACCCTAATTTTTCCGAGTTTAGTCCAGTTTCGAGAACTCTGGCTTTTTTGAGCTGAAATGGCCCCTTTTGAGATCAGGGCCGAGTCTAAAGTATCTTTTTCAAAAAGGATTGCATAGGTGAAAAGAACATCGCCTTCTTCAAGCTCCAGTACTTCTCTTGAAAAAAGAATTTTTCCGGATTCTAAAGCCTCATAGGGATTAAGGTAAGCCTTTACGGCTCCAGCCTTAGGGTCTAGGCAAAGGTGGATAAGACAGGTTCGGGAAACTCCGGCTCGCAAAAGTTCGGCTTCGGAAACAAAGAAATTCAGTTTCCCTTCTTCGCATTTTCCCTTATAAATTGCGGACAAAAGTGCATACTCGCCTGTTTTTTCGTTGCGAAGATAGATCCATTTTCCGTCCCAAGGCAAAGGAGTATAGTATCCCCTATTGTTTTTTTCTAGGGGTCTGCTTCCTAGAAGAAGGAATGAAGTTCCTTTTTCTTCCAAGCCTTGGGTTTTGGAAGGGCTGAGCAGATAGACCTGCTTTACGGTGGCCAGCCCGGAATCGTCCTCAACCCGGAAAGCTGCTCCTCTCTTTGAAATTTTAGGCTCTAGGAAATCTGCGCAGGTCCGCTCAAGGTAATTTTCAAGAAATCCAGACCAGGTTTTAGAAAGAGATACTTGGGTGTAGGCTTTTAGGGTTTTTTCTCCAGAATGAGGAGAATAAAGCGAAACTCCATAAGCTTCAGGCTCTTCTGGGTCCCGTCTTGCATAGAGCACAAAAGCGTCTAGGCTTTCGATAAGGGCTTTGGTTTTTTCGGAGAGTTCTGGAGCCTCTTTTTCGATTTGAAGAGCAAAGCTTTTAAGGTCCATTGAGATTTCGCTTTCTGTTTTTGGCCCAACTCCGAACTTTCGAGCCTTTGTAAAGGAAGCTCCAAGCTCGCAATAACTTTTTGGGGTCGGAAGCTTTGAGTCCATAGCCTCAACCAGAGAATCAAAGTTTTTAAGTACTTCCTCGGTTTTGGAGAGATCCAGAAGAGAAAGGGTTTTTGGGCGGAGATGTTGAGGATTCTCAAGATAACTATCAATGATTTTTCTCCCAAGGGCTTGTGTTGAAGTTTCTGGGTTTTTCCCATAATAATCTATAAAGGAGACGTAGTCCCAGCCGTGGGTAGGCTCTATCGTCTCAGAAGCTAGAAGGTAGTCAGCTGAAGGGGCGATGCTTTTTGCAAGTTCAAGATTTGCCATCAGGCAGGCGTCAAAGCCTACCAGCTCAAAATGCAATCCCGAATTTTTAAGTGAGGCTGAAAGTTCTGAAAGCTCTAATCGATCGTAATTCTTGGTTTCGTCAAAACAAACTCCCCGGTAAGCATCCCCGTGATCCCAAAATATCAAAACGTATCTTTCGCTCTCGTAGTTTTCCTGAAGATAGGAAAGAAAAGTGTCCAGGCTTTTTTGATCTCCCATATTTGCCGTTTTATAGTTCTTCCTGTATAGCTTCTCGTTGCCTATAATGCCATCCTGTCCATCTTTTTCAAGCTCCGAAAGCCTTGCAATCGTCATTCCCCGCCAGCCTTCTTGGTTGCTTCCCCCATAGGCAATTACGATTTCCAGCTCAGTTTGATTTTTCGGAGCTGCTTTGAGCATTTCAAATAGGTCTGCACTTGCATAGCCTTTGGAGGATTCCAAATCACTTCCGACCATGTAGACTGCAAGCAGGTTTGAAACTTGGGTTTTGTTCTCTTTGTCTAAAAGGCTATTTGGCTTTTTTTCAGGTTCAGCTTTTGGAAGATCCGGATCAGAAATAGCTTTTTCTTGCTTTATTTCCCCAAGGCAGCCACATACCAGTAAAAAAAATATGAGGCCTGCAAGCATCCCCCTTTTCCTCAGATCACCCCTGGGGTATTTTCAACCCGAGAGCTCAAGTCGAACATCTATTACGGAATCTTCGTTTGCATCGATTCCCGAAACTGTAAGAAGATTGCCATTCCTTTCAAGAAGTATGGCTTTTGTTACCTGGACTTGATGCCCATCTTTTGGCTTTTTGCTCTTATTATTTTTGTGGATTACCAGAAGCTTTTGTCCAGCTTCTGCTCTTTCCCCGATTTTGTTGACAATGTTGCGAATTATCTGCTCAAAATCAGCATAGATCAAAATTTCTGATTTATTTGCAGCTTTTTTTATTATCCCAATCGGTTCTAAATTAAGGTGCATATTCTGCTTCCTTCTCAAAAGCTCTGAACTGTGTCCCTTGCCCTTTTTTGGCAAAGCCAGAAAGTCACGCTCTAGGCTTTGTCTCCTCGCTTGCTCCGCAAGCAAAAAACTATACAATTATGGGGTTTTTGATAATAATAGCTTGTGTTGAAGTCCTTTCCTTTTTAAAGTAAAGAATAAGTTTTGAGAAAGGCTCATTTTAACAAGTGTAATCTGGATTTCTATATAAGTATTTTCAAAAAGAATCGCAATGGTATAAGTATTTTACACTGTTTCTCTCTATTTAGATAAATTGATCTGAAAGCATATATTCTAAAATATCCTGAAAGCTTGTGCGTATTTCAGACGCCCTCTTATCACTTCAATCCTAGAATATATGCTTTTCGGAGGGATAAAAGGAGATTTTTAAATAATTTATTTAATTCCTCCTTGTGGTTTGCTCCCTTCTTAAGAAGTAATTAATGATATTTTCTGAGCTTTAATTCATAGATTGCATTATCGACCTTAGTTATGATTTCATTCATTTTATCTTCAACGTTTGCCTCTCCTCCTTCCAGATTCAGCCGGAGAGAGCGGTCTCGGGCTTCGATCTTTTCCTCAAGCTCCCTGAGTCTCGCATTCAGAGTAATTAGCATTATAGACAGGGTTCCGATCAGGACCACAACCGAGATTACGATAAGGGGGTTTGAAGCCCGGCTCGGAAACCTTCGGAGCCATTCAACAGATAAAAGAAAGGATGATAGAACCATCACAGCTAAAAATATCGAATCTCTCTTCTCCATTCTACACCTCAGCATATCGGATATATACTTATATACTTTCTTTTTAAGAGCCATCCTCTAACATTATAAAAATAATTTTATATAATCTTTTCAGTCAACATTATATATACTTTTTAATTTTCAAAACTTATTTGGAGGGCTCAGGTATTTATTTATTCATTTATTTATTTGCGCAAAGTATTTATAGAGCGCAGCGTAAACCCCTTAAGTCTTTAGCTTAGAGGTAGTTCACTTTACTTCCCTCTAAGTTTTTTTCAGTAATTCCTCAAGGGACTTAATCTCCAAAAATATTTTGGTTTGCAGAGCTTTTTAGAGCTATTTATAGGCTCAAGGTTTTCCTCAGGCAAAGTAAATCTGCTAAAAGAGGTAAATTAGGTCCTGAATGAAGAAGGAGCTAAAAATAAGGAGTTTAAGGCTTTTGAGTTCCATCAGTGAAAAAATAACGGAATACTTTCCCATGCTTTCCATGGCCGGGCTTATTCTGCTCGTTCAGATCATCGCATTATTGCTAGCCAGCCCCATGGAAGTAAATGAAATGCAGGCCTTTGAGGATCCAACAAACGTTTCGTACTCCATTTACTATATAGGACTTATCTTAGGCTTTACTCTGCTTGTGCTTCTGGCAATAAAAAAGAATCTGACCTGGCTTATCAAACTTTTTATCTATATAGCTGTGCTCACCACTCTTTATTATATCTTCTACGCTTTGCTTACTCTCTTTCCGGGCCTGTCTTTAAAGCTTGTTGCTTTGCTTTCCGGACTTCTTGCCACGGGCATGACCTTATTGCTCTACAAATATCCCGAATGGTACGTAGTCGATATTATAGGAGTCTGTCTTGCAGCAGGGGTCAGTGCGCTTATTGGAATTTCCCTATCCGTAGTTCCAATAATTGTTCTTCTGCTTCTCCTTGCAATCTATGATGCACTTTCTGTCTATAAGACAAAGCATATGGTTACCATGGCCGAAGGGCTCATGGACTTAAAACTTCCCATCCTTTTTGTAATCCCAAAACATAGGACTTATTCTTTTAGAAAAGAAAATTTTGGGGAAGGCGAGGAACGCGAAGCTTTTTTCATGGGGCTTGGAGATGCGGTCATGCCTACTCTACTTGTAGTTTCCGCCTATATCTTTGCAAATACTCCAAATATGTTCTCCTATCCCGTACTCGGAGCAATATTCGGGACTCTAGTGGGCTTTTTTGTGCTTTCCATTCAGGTCATGAAAGGAAACCCCCAAGCTGGGCTTCCTTTTTTGAACACAGGCGTGATTCTTGGTTTTTTTGCAGGAACCTTCCTTTCGGGAACTCCTCTTTTTTAAGGAGAGGGCTGAATTCAGGCAAATCTTTTTATTTAACAGGTTAATACTTTTTTATGCACAAACGGATCGCCGTTGTATTTGATAGTGCAGGGACGCTTCTGCATATGTACAGGGTTGCAAAGGCTACAAGAAGCGGTAAGATCCTTGAAAAGGTCGAAAGCACAGGCCTTGTTGCAAGTAAAAAAGGGTGTGCCCTTTTGGTCCTCAACACAGAAAACGAACGGATATTAGGGTGTAGGGGGGAGCTCCTTTTATCGGAATTTATTAATGAAGCCCAAGTCCCTCTGGGCCTAAGCTGCTCAAACGGTCCTTTTTCCAAAAAAAGGGCCTGGGAAATAATAAAAGAGGATGAAAAGACAAGGCTAAGCAGTGTCCACACAGTGCTGAGGCTTGTAAACAGGCGTTGTCCTGATATTTTCTATCTTGCAGCGGGGTTGATTCTGGATTCTGAAAGTCGGTCCGTGCCCTATGTGCTCAGTACGGGAGGAAGGGTTTTTAAGACCACGCTGAAGACCATCCGTGCTCTGGAAGCACTGGGCGTTGACTCTTATATAGCTTCGGGAGACAGCGCAAGAAGCCTTTTTAAGCTTGCGAAATATCTTGAAATTCCTGAAGAGAGGGTCTTTGCTCTGGCAACTTCCAAGAAAAAAGAAGAAATTGTCCAGAAGCTTCAAGAAAAATATGATCAGGTTTGCATGGTCGGCGACGGGATAAACGATATCCTTGCGCTTAGAGCAGCTGATATCGGAATTTTGACGGTTCAGCAAGGGGATAAACGCCCTGAAAAACTAAGAGAGGCTGCTGACGTGGTGCTGGCCGACCTTATAAATGTTGTGGATATTGTCCGGGCCGGGGAAGCCTTCTAAAAATTATGAATATTCCTCTTACTGATATCGGTTCTAGGAGTTCACAGTGAGAAAATAATGCGTTATATTTATGTAATGTTTAGCCTTATCTAAATGTTGCCCATATGGGTGAAATTAATTAAATCTGTATGTACAATATATCCCATTAATCCATCAGCAAATTACTTTTTAAGTCCCTGTACTAGAAAAAGCCCTTTGCAGGCCAAAATCTGAAAAAAATGCTTTTGTCTTTATATTCTCGGAGGAAAATGCATGTCTGTATTTATTGAAGTTAAAAACTTAACGGTAGATTTTGACGGGGTCAAAGTCCTGAAAAACGTAAACCTTAGTCTTAACGAAGGAGAAGTTGTAGGGATTTTGGGAAAAAGCGGATCCGGAAAAACCATTCTCATGCATGTGCTGCGTGGGACCGAAGCTTTTGAAAACATCTCTGGGGAAGTGATTTATCACCTTGCGCGCTGCGAAAAGTGCGGATACATCGAACCCCCAAGCAAAGCTGGCCAAAAATGCCCGCTCTGCGGAGAAACACTTCAGGCTTTTGAAGCTGATTTTGTAAAACTTTCCCTTTATGATCCGGGCCGCAAGGATATTACAAAACGAATTGCAATCATGCTTCAGAGGACCTTTGCGCTTTACGGAGATGAAAGGGTTCTTGTAAACGTTATCAACTCCCTTTCAGAGATCGGGTACAAGGGCGATGATGCTATGAGAAAAGCGGTAGAGCTTCTTGAGGAAGTTAACCTGAGCCACCGCATGATGCATGTTGCAAGGGAGTTGAGCGGAGGGGAAAAACAAAGAGTGGTACTTGCAAGGCAGCTTGTAAGAAATCCCTTGCTTTTGCTTGCAGATGAGCCTACGGGTACTCTTGATCCCATGACTGCAAATCTTGTGCACAAGACCATCATGAAAGCTGTTGAAAAATACAGTATGAGCATGTTCCTGACCTCGCACTGGCCTGAGGTTATTGAGGAAATGGCAGACAAGGCAATCCTTCTTGAAAACGGGGAAGTTAAGGCTGAAGGCGATCCTCTTGAGGTTTCTGCAACCTTTATGGAAAGCGCTTCCATGGTTAGACGGGAGAAAAATGCGGTCATTGGAGAGCCCATAATCAGGGTCAGAGACCTTGCAAAACGCTATATCTCGGTGGATCGGGGAGTTGTAAGGGCAGTTGACAATATCTCTTTTGACGTAAAGGAAGGAGAAATCTTTGGGCTTGTGGGGGTAAGTGGGGCAGGCAAGACCACAACTTCTAAAATCCTGATGGGAATTTTGCCTCCTACTTCCGGAGATGTTGAAGTTCGGGTAGGAGACGAGTGGGTTGATATGACCGTCCTCGGAGTAAACAATAAGGGCAGAGCCACAAAATACATGGGTTTTTTGCATCAGGAGTATGGGCTTTACACTCACAGTACCATAATCGATAACTTGACCGAATCAATTAGCTTGGATTTACCTTATGAACTTGGGGTTAGAAAAGCTTTAATGACTCTTAAGGCAGCCGGGTTTGATGAGGAAAAGGCAAAAGCGGTTATGCCCAAGATGACTAATGAAATGAGTGAAGGAGAAAGGCATAGGATAGCGCTTGCTCAGGTGCTTATAAAAGAGCCTAGAATTGTTATTATGGATGAACCGACCGGGACTATGGATCCAATTACAAAAGTTTCGGTTACAAATTCCATTCTCAGGGCCAGAGAAGATACTGGGGAAACTTTTGTTATTGTTTCCCATGACATGGATTTCGTAAATGAAATCTGCGATAGGGTAGCCCTTATGCGAAACGGAAAAATCGTTGCGCTTGGAAAGCCTGAGGAAGTTCTCTCCCAACTTACGGAAGATGAAAGGGTTGAGGCTTTGCAGGAAGCGTGAATGAAAAAGAGTAAATATATAAAAGGAGAACCCTTTAATTTATAAAGAGAATAATAACAGTGTTAATTGAGTTTTATTAATAATAACTCGTGGATATTGATCTATAACCAGTGCCATCCCCTTAGCTATACAGGCCAGATGAGGTGCCCGATTACGACAGAGGAAATTACCATTGAAGTCAATGATAGGGAGTTTAGCCTGCCAGCAGGCGCAACCCTCAAAGATGCGCTCAAAGCCGCAGGTGTATCTTATAAACCCGGCACAGCGATTGGAATTTTAAAGAAAGCGGGACGGCGGCTGGCCGAACAGGTCAGCGAATACACAATTCGGACAAATAAAGGGGAAATTCGAATCGAACTTGAAAGTTTCGATTCCCCTTCCCGAAAATTATGGGCCGCTTCTTTCAAAGCTTATGAAGGCACTCCGCTGCGCTGGGCTGGGCCCGAAGCTGTAGCTTTCGGTCCTTTTGAAGCCGATCTAAAACCGGTGCGTGGAGTGCAGAATTTTGAAACTTTTGACGTGCTTTTCGGGGCAGGTGGCTTCGATAGCAAAACCACTCACCTAATTTTTTCCAGAAAAAACCACGCTGCAGAATACGGGAGTCCCAAAGAAAGCTCATTTGCAAAAGTTGTGAGTGGAAAAAGTGTTTTGCATGCCCTTTCCAGAGGAGCTTTCATCCAAAAGATCGAGCCACTAATAAAGTGGGAAGAACTTGCGGAAAAATGCTGTACTACCGAGCTTTCGACTCCTCTTGAACAAGGCATGAGTCTCTACACGCAGGTTGAAGTCTCCCTTTCTAGAAACGCTCCTGCAGGAGCAGAACAGTTTTATGCCCTTGTACGAGAAGGCAGTTTTTCCGTAGATTTTGTTGCAAGTTCTTTTATTTCTGATGTATCTCTGCAAAGAGAACCTGTTCCTTATGAAAACTTCGAGCCGAGAGCCGAAGGCGCTATTTCTGTTCGGACTGCGGGGCACGGAACTGGAAAAATATATGTTTCCAGAGAAGATCGCCCTTCAAGTCTGGTCCATTCGGTAGTTGGGCACGTTACAAAAGGCCTTGAGCTTATAAAACTTGCAGAGCAAGGGCAAAAACTTGCAGTGGAGACCCTGCCTCCCCAGCTTGATCTGCTGGGTCGCAGCTTTGAGGAAGTAGAGCCTGTCCTTTCCGCCATAGGGGTGAAACTAGTCAAGGATGGGTACAGTGGAGAAGATGCGGTAATTGTCAGGCAGGAGCCTGCAACTACGCTTGAGATTTTGGGAGATGCAAAGGTTAGCGCCTATGCGGTTCCAAGTTCCAAACTCATAGAAGTAGAACTCTACCCTGAGGCTCCAAAAAGTGTGGACTTTTTCCGCCATTCCCTTGAGCTGAAAACCAAAAAGGTAGGAGCCCTTCCAGTTCAGCTGGTCTATGAAAATACCTATCTTTTCCGGGCTGAAAAAAATGCCGTAAGATACATGGAAATCATGCCTGAAAACAGCCCGAAAGGAAAAGTGCTGGCCGGAGAAATTGGAATCACTAACCAGGCCGCAAAAAGAATGGGAAATATTGGAGTCAGGCTCGTAGCAGACGAACTTTTTGGCCCGACCGGAGAAAAGTTTTCGTCTACGAATATAATAGGCCGGATCCTAGAGCTTGAAAAGCTTAAAGGTGTCCGGGAAGGAGACGTAATTTACGTAAGGGAAGCAAAAGGTTCGGAGCGAGGGGAGGAAAAGGAGTAAATCTACCTCCGGAGGTGGATTTAAATGCCGGGAAAAAGTCATTCCGGTCAAAAATTGGCAGGGGAGAAGAAATTTATGAAAGCAGAAAAAGAGATTACAAAAATTATTGTAATCAGTTCGGAGAAGGTACTGCCTGTGGATGCGGCCATGAAAATTTATGAGTCTGAGTTTCCAGTTACAGTAAAAGAAACCTGTTTTGGGCTTATTGTTACCGGGCCTGAAACCGACGTTTTGCAGGTTACAGAAGAGATCCGGCAGCTGGACAAAAATCATATTTTTGTAAAAGACCGGGGTTTTCCTGCAGGGGATGAAAGGCGTTGCCGGGCTGTCCGGGGTGGAGGGCCAAGACCGGGTTTTCATTTCCTCCGAGAAGAAGTGAAAATGCTCCCTGCAATAGGAGAAGCCCTTGACGAACTTGAGAGAAAGGGCCCTCCGGAAGAGCTGAAAAAACAAAAAAGCAGGTTGAAAGTTTCGGAACTTGAGCGGATTATTGAAACTGAACTTGCGAGGTGAGAGGAATTGCTTAAGGTTTTTATTTATCCTGTAAACAGCCTGATCTTGGCTGATCTGGTAGAACGCTTCGGGCATAAACCCCTTGTCGTTATGAATCAGGTGCGTGAAAAAGTAACGAATATAAGTTTGGACTCTCCCCCGGTAAACATTACCCCGGAAGATCCTAAAATCGGATTGCGTTTTGCAGCGGTCGAAGTGCCGGCAGGAGTTCGTGGGCGTATGTCTCTTATTGGGCCTCTGATCGAAGAGGCAGAAGCGGCAATCATTGTTGAAAATCCGCCTGTTAACTTCGGATGCGTAGGCTGCAATCGTACGAATGAATTGATGAAGTATCTGGTGCGGTCAAAGGAGATTCCTATCCTTGAGGTAAAGTATCCAGAATCCAATTTTGAGGCTCGGGAATTCGTGTACAATATTTCAGTTTTCCTTGAAAATCTTTCCAAAGCTTCCGGGGAAAAAAAGCTGGATCCACAGTCCGGAAACGCCGAAGAATTTAAAGGAGAGGCGGCTGAGGAGAAGAAAGGGAAGGTCAAGCTTGAAAAGAAAAATGATTCTCTCAGGGAGGAAATTCCATGAGCTCTGACGAACTTGAGACTGTAAAAATTGCTCTTGTTTCCTGCGGGTCCGAGTATGCTGGGGTTCAGCCTGAATTTGAAGCCGCAGCCAAACAGGTAAATGCGAAGTTCATTTATCCTGAAGTTGATGTGGATCTAATTGATAATATAGGAAAAGAGTTCGGACTCGAAGTTGCAAGCGGAGATCTCAAGCTCATGATGGCTAGGGCCAGAGCCGTTGTTGAGGGTTTGAGCCATGTGGATGGGGTTTTTATCACGACCTGTTTCCGCTGTGCGGAAGCTGCGATTGTAAGAAATGAAGTCAGACGATATATCCACAGACATTCGAACATTCCGGTAATCAGCTATTCTTTTACAGAACGTACAAGCGCAGGCACTTTGCTTACCCGGCTAGAAGCTCTAACTACCGTTGCCCGAAGAAGGCATCTGCTGGCCCGGGAAGCCCAGACCGGTCTTACGGCAGGTATTGATTCAGGGTCCACAACCACAAAAGCCGTAGTTATGAAGGATAATAAAATTATTGGCAGCGGCTGGGTTCCGACCACAAAGGTTTTGGAAAGCGCAGAGGATGCTTACTCTCAGGCTTTAAAAGAGGCAAAGGTTACACGAAAAGAGGTTCAGGCTCTTGGAACTACAGGGTATGGGCGCTTTCTTGTAGGCAAACATTTCAAAGCTCAGCTTGTCCAAGAAGAAATCACAGTCAACTCCAAAGGAGCTGTCTACCTTGCGGATACTCAGAAAGGCCCGGCAACAGTTATTGATATCGGGGGAATGGATAACAAAGCCATTTCAGTAGAAGATGGAATTCCTGGGATGTTTACTATGGGAGGGATCTGTGCCGGAGCTTCAGGGCGCTTTTTTGAAATGATTTCAAAAAGGCTTGGAGTGGATATTACTGAGCTTGGGACTCTAGCCGTAAAAGGGATGCAGGAAAACGTTACCATGAACAGTTACTGTATCGTATTTGGAATACAGTCTCTGGTCAACTCACTTGCAAAAGGAGCAAGTCCGGAAGACGTGGCAGCTGCAGCCTGTTATAGTGTGATTGAGCAGCTCTTTGAACAACAGCTTCAGGAAGTAGATGTAAAAGAGCCTCTGATCTTGGTTGGGGGCTCTTCTCTAATTGAAGGAGTGCCAAAAGCCCTTGGGGATCTTTTGAAAATTGATGTTATCGTTCCAAGAGAGTCTCATCTTATAGGCGCAGTCGGGGCGGCTTTGCTTGCTTCAGGTTATGTGGAGGAATAAAAATGGATGCGCTTGAGACTTTTATAGTGGAGGCCGCAATCCCCTCGGAAGCCGGGTTTTATAAAAAGATCCTTGAGGACAATATCTCAAGTCTCAAGCTTGCCCCGGCTATAGGCAGGCTTAAAGTGATTCTCAGGCCCGAAGATTCTCTTTTTCAGATGGCGCTTCTCCTGCGAGATATTGGCTCTGCCCTAACAACTGCAGATATTGCCAAAGTGGAAGCGAAAGTCGCAACCGAAAAAGAGGTGCGAATCTCTATTAAAAAAGAACAGTATCTGCCAGAGCTTTTGCGGCTTCTCTGGAAGCGTTATGGAAAAGCGAATATAAAACAGCCTGACCGCTGGACTGTGGCGGTAGTTGTCGAAAATCCTTTGAAAGTGGCCCCCTTTATTGAGAATCTGGTTGTTGCGGATCCTCGACATACCCTTCATGAAAATCTTGTGGATTTTGCAATTCGGGTGACTCCGGAAGGTTTCCGAGTTCGGTATCACCTTTTTAAGGGTCAAAAGTTTGTTTTTGTAGCTTCCGAAGACGCTCTTAAAAAAGAATGGATTGAGGAGGCTGGGAAAATGCTTGAAGCTCTGGAAAGGACAAAAGGAGGGGTGTGAGGATGGGAGTAGTACTTTTACCCTATCTTTATTCAGGGGGCGTCCATAAACATTGGCTTATCCTTGAATTGCTTGAGGATCTTGGAGGCTACGTTATTCAGAAGCTAGTCACCGGAACCGAGGTCAATCTTATTATGCTTATTCCTGAAAAGGATGTCCACCTGATAAAAGCAATTTCGGACAAATTACACGGGGTCCTGCTCGAAGCTCCTCTTACTGGTGTGGAAATTGCGGTCGTCTCTCCGACTTTGGCTTCTCATCATCTTCCCCATTCCGCCTGCGATGTTGCCGAATATCTGCGGCATCCCGGAGCCAATACCAATATGATCGGGCTTGCTCGGGGTATGGGCCGAAGGGTTGCTCTCTCAAAGGATTTTGAGCGTAAATTAATTAACGAACACGATCTTGCAGTCTTTACTTTCGGATCCTTTAGCGATTGCATTATCAATAAAAAACCAAAGCTCTTTGAGGGAATAGAGGTTCCAGTTGTTGTTACTGGAGGGCCGGAGCTTAAAACCGAAGAGGTTTCCGGAGCTGATCTATACGTAGGGGGCATAGGTCGGGTTTCGCATCGGCTCAGGCGAGGAGAAGAGGTCCAAGCGCTTGAGAGCCTGAATGCAGGGGTTTCGGAATTGGTTGGAAAGATTAGGACTGAGCTTGCAAAAGATCCTCTAGCTGTTTTGCCTGCAAGGGTTATGAAGGAAATTGAGAATCAGATTCCTGAAATCCACAATGTACTTTCCCCAGGTCCTATAACTCTTCAGCTTAAGGGGCTTCGAGTCAAACTCCCGTATGAGGCTTTTCATAAAAGAGTAGAGAATCTGGAATTTGATGAAGGGGTTTTTCTCTCTGAGCTTGCAAATATAAGCCGGTCAAAAATGAAAAATTATATATTGATAAAAATCAAATATAAATCGGACGTTGGTTTTTCAATTTAAAATAAATTATCCTCTCTTATTTATTCGAATTTCAGAACGTCTGATAGATATTCAAAGCCCAAGCAGGTTTAATTTAAGCCTGACATAACCCGGTCAGTCTAACTTCAGGACCTGCTAAGGCATTAAATGATCGGCCAGGGCTTATCAAAAGATCTGCACGGGTAACCAGATTTGTCCCTTGAGGGACTAAAGGTTTGGTAAAATAATTTCTGTTCTGTAAAATCCAGGCTTCAGATAGGTGTTCTAACCCCCAAAATTCTCACTGGTGAACTCTGCATGGAACTCGAAAACATTGTGGAAATTTTAAACGAAGACCCTGAAAATGTAATTCCTGAACTTCTTGAAGATGTCAGAAAGCAATATGGGGAAATCCCGTATATTATGAATTTTATGAAAGATCTTCCGGGAATCTTTATCCCAAAGACGCTTTATGACAATGCCATCATGCGGGAATTTAAAAACCTTGACCCTAGTACCGTGGAACTTATTTCCATTGGGGTGGCCTCTGCCTTGCGCTGCGAACATTGTTTGAAAATGCATATGAGGATTGCAAAGAGAAAGGGGCTTTCAAAGGAAAGTATTTTTTCTGCTGTCATGATAGGCGCCTCGCTTTCAAATGCAGCCGTCCTTGCCGAAAGCACTCGAGCTCTTGTCTCTGAGTTTGAGGAAGAGGAGGCAGAAGAGCCTGAGGAAAAATCTTGCAGTGGGCCGAGTTGTGAGGTCTGCAATATTTCAGGGGTTCAATTCGAGTAAAGGCTTTAATAAACATTCATATAATACTTTAAATACTTTAAATTAATTTTTATTTTTTAAGCTGCTTTCCTATGAATAAGTCCAGTTTCTGGATAAATTCCTCTTGATTTCCTTTAGGAATCGTTGCCCCAGCTGCAATATCGTGGCCACCTCCAGCTCCTCCTACTTCAGCTGAAACTTTTTCCATGGCTTCTGAGAGGTTTATTCCTTTTCGGATTAGATCCTGAGTGGCTCTGGCCGAAACTTTAATCCCTTCTTCGCTGTTTGCAAAAGCGATGATTGGAAGGTTTCGGTTTGGTACAATTGTTGAGCTCATACCCGCAATTATGCCAACTATGGTTTCTTTTATCTCTGAGCCTGCATCAAAGTACTGCAGATTTTCAAGTTCGATAACACCCTTTTCTTTTACGTAGATGAGGCCGTTTACTAGGTTTTGTCGGTGTTCTGCAAGCAATTTGCGCGCGGCTTCATAAGCTTCTTCTCGGTTGCCCATGCAAACGGCAAGCCCTATTTCGGCATGGTCATAGCGGGCGGTTGCGTTAAGGAGAGTTGAAAATTCGGAGGCATCCCGCATTTCCATGCCTTCGCGTTCCTTGAGTAGCTCGTAGACTTCCCCTACCAGGCGCTCAATTTTATAGGTGGAAAGCCCCAGGCTCAGGCAGTACTGGATCAGGCCCGAAACAAGTTTTTGTTTTTCGGAAGGATTCAATTCAATCCAACGCCTCCATCTTTCTTCTTGACTGAAACGGAGGCCTCTTTCCTGCAAAAATTCGATGCAGGCGTCTTCGTCTCCCGTAAGGCCCGGAAGGTAGGGATCGGACGAATATTGCAGCAGCTTAAAGATAGGTCGAGTCTGTTTTCCGAAGAGGGTCAGATCTTTTCTATAACTTAGAACCCCTTCTCTGGCCCCTTCCTTAAGAATTTCCCGGTTTATCCCTGTAAGTTGCCCCTTTTTAAGATGCTGCATATCTCCTACTGCTCCTACGATTGCAAGGTCGGCTAGATCCTGATTTTTCCCGAGGGCTGAAGCCAAAAGGTAGGTTGTGCCCGACCCGCTCAGTTCATAGGCTCCGTTTGCTCCGAAGAGATGGGGGTTTAAATGCAGGTCCGGAAATTCAAGTTCTCCTTGAGGGCGGTGGTGATCCGAGACAACAGCTCGAATGCCTCGGGTTTTCAGGGGCTCACACATTCCGCTTCCAAGATCCGTAAAGATTACAAGGTTATGGTTTTCATTGGCAAGTTTGTCAAGAGCCTTTTCGTCTAGTTGTTTTACGAAACGGGTGCTGTATTCTATTCCCGCGCGTTTTAGAGCCGTGCAGATTATTCCAGCCGAGGTTAGGCCATCAGCGTCGATATGGGAGACTACATGGACTGATTTTTGGGTTCGGATCCTTTCGGCACAGCTTTCGGCTCTTTTTCTGAGGTTTTTCATTCTTTCTGACATTTTTCTCATCATCCGCTAGGGTTCAAAGCTCCCTTTTTCTTTAGTTTTTTCTCTTTTTAAGGCTTCTCTTCCTTTTTTTAGGCCGTTTAACTTTGCTAACTTTACTCTCCGTTTCCCCAGTTTTGCGGCTCAATTATGTACTTTTTTCCTGCTCTTTTTATTTCCGGAAATTCCCTTATTTCCGAAACTGTATACTTGAGAGCTCCGTTTCGGTATCGGTTTTCCAATTTTTTCCAAGGAATTATATACGCTTCTCTTTCATGGCCCATCCCCATTCTGAGTTCCACGGCCAAAAAACCTTTTCTACCGGATTTGTATAGATAATTCGAAATCCTTTCAATCTGATGGACCCCTTTTTTATCAACCGTAAAGTGCTGGGTAAAATATAAAGCGTTTGCTCCTTTTTCTACTGAAATGCTCTTGCATTCGATTCCCATGTAAAAATCTGGGTTTAAAGAATCTACCAGCACATCCAAAAACTGAGAGGTGAATCGGTGTTGTTTTAAACGGTAGGATATAGCTTTTATTTCCTTTGCTTTAATATATGAATTAAATGAGTTTACCAGCTCGCGTTCAAATTCTGTCATAAAATTCCCTATAAAGCTTTTTTGTTTGTTTTTGCCTTGTAGAAGCTCCTTTTAGAAACTTTGTCTTTTTTTACCTTCAATGTTTATAAAAAAGCTATTCTGAAAGGCAGTTTCCCAAAAAGGCAGAGTTTTGCTTTAAAAAAGATTGAGGTGGGCTTTTAGGCCGAAAATTTGAAATTTGAAATTAGAATCTTAAAAATCTATTATTAAAATCAAAGCTCTGAATCTAAAACTTAGGTTTTAGCAGGCCTTTTCCTTCTCTAAAAAAAATTAGCCAGCCGAATTTTTCGGGATTTCGGCCTGGCTTTATGGATTTTTTTAATTTTGAAGTTAGTTTGACATTATGAAACTTACAAAGTCTGGGCTGAGTCTGGTCTCTCTGACAAGTTTTTCGATTGTTTCTTCGTCAGAAAGGCCTTCGCTTTTCAGTTCCTTTATGCGGTCAAAGACGTTTTGGGAAACCTCTGAGTATTCGTTGATATCTTTTCGGTGACCCCAAACATCCCCTTCGAGCAAGGCGATGTTCTGCATGGACAGGTACATCTGGGCTGAGCTTGAAATTGTTCTCTTGTAGGAGCTTGGAATATGAATGGCTTTAATTCCGGGGCACTTCATGATGAGTTTGAAAATGTCCTTGTTAGAAGGTCTAAATGCGAGGTGGACTATTTCTTCATCGTTTTTTAAGGTATCAATTTCATCTTTTGAACTTACAACTCTAATCTTCATTTTTATCACCATTCTTTTTCAGGGTTTGATCTTTTCCTTCTTAATTTTTTATTTTTTGGGTTTTAAATTTTGAATTTAGCTTTTTGATTTTATTCTTGGATTTTGGGTTTATTTTGGGTTTTTAATTTTGAATTTAATTTTTTGATTTTTAGGTCCGCTGTTTATATCTTAATAAACAGTATGACATTGATTGTATTACATTTTGATTATTTTTTACAATTTGGGAAAGCAGGTATACTCTAACATATCATACTATTTAATATTTATCTGTCAGATTCTAGCAAGGATACTTTTGTAGAAAAGCTACTCCAGCAAGGTATACTTTGTTTATATTTTTCTTAAGCTTTCCTCTAAATATAGCCTTTTTTAATTAGGGTTCAGCTTTTTTGCACATTTGTTTTAAGCTGCTCCCAGGCTTGATCAGTTCTGCACACTGGTGTAGATTTTTTTCTATATCCGCTAATATTATTGATATGTCTCTTTACTTTATTTAAATCCTACTATTTATATTTTTAGATTGATCTCCTTTTATTTAGTTCCCTGCTCTTCTTTCATTTTTTTCTAGTTTTCCTCGCCTTAACCTATTTCATGTTTTTACTTTTTTTTCTCTCCTTTTCTAAGAGGGTTTCATCCAATCTTTTTTGACATATAAGGACCTTTAAGGGAATATCCAAGTTTTCTATAGTATTCTCTAGCTCCTATGCCACTGATAATAGCTAATTTTCCGTACCCTGCATCCTTTGCAATATTTTCAGCTTTCTCAAGGAGTTCTTTTCCGTATCCTCGGTGTTGCCAGGCTTTTTCTTTTGCACTTTTTCCGGGAGGTACAAGGGAGCCATATACATGCAGTTCCCGAATTAAGGCTGAGTCTTCAAGTTCTGGCCTGTGAGGCGCTGCAGGAAAACGCAAGCGTGTAAAGCCTATGAGGATGTCGGAAGTCAGCTCTTCAAAAGCTATGAAATGTTCCTCTCCCCCGCAGGCCTCGTACTTTTCAAGAGTAAGCTCGATTTCCTTTTCATCTACTATCTTGCCTTTCAGTAAGTTGTGTCCGACTTCCCTGCAGCGGATACAACGGCATTTTCCCCCTTTTTCGTGGAGTCTTTCCCCTGCGAGTTGTCGGATATTACTTTTTCTGACTCCAGCCAAAATCTGTTGAGCTGGGATATCGCGCTGAATGCGCTGGAGGCGGACCCATTTTGGGAGCAGGGCTTTTATATCCGCAATCAACTCTATGGCTTCTTCGTCTGAGAGGGCTTCGTATTTTCCGGCTTTCCAGAGTCTGTTTAGAGGAGTGCCTTCCGTGACAAGGGTTGGGTAGATTTTCAGGTAGTCTGGCCGGAAGCGAGAATCTTCAAAAAGTTTCCTGAATTGTTTGAGGTCTCGTTTTGAGTCCAGCCCCGGAAGGTGAGGCATCATGTGAAAACCCACTTTAAATGCGCTGTCCCTTAAAACCTGGTTTGCTCGAACAATTTCCTTTACTCCATGTCCTCGCTGCATTCTGGAAAGGACAAAGTCATAGACGCTTTGGACTCCGATTTCGACTTTTGTTCCGCCAAGTTTGAGAAACTCATCCACGTGGGCTTCTTGGGTCCAATCCGGCCGGGTCTCAAAAGTCAGGCCTACGTTTCGCACGCCTGCAGTTTCGTTTGCCTTTTGTACGGCTTCAAGAGGGATATAGGGCAGGCTTTTTCCGATTACAGGCGCCTCTTTTCGCCACTCCGTACTCTCAAAGTCGTTTAAGGCTTCAAGGCAACGTTTTGTAAACCATTCCTGGTAGTCTAGACTCCGGGCTGAAAAGGTACCTCCCATTACGATTAGTTCTACTTTTTCAACATCATGACCTATGTTTTTTAGCTGGTGCAGCCGGGCTGTAACTTGGGCATAAGGGTCGAATTTGTGTTGAATCGCTCGCATGGCTGCAGGTTCGCGGCCCATATAGCTTTGAGGGGATTTAAAGACGGATTTGGGGCCTCCAGGACAAGGAAGACAGACTCCATGAGGGCAAGGAGCAGGAGAAGTCATAACCGCAACCACGGCTACCCCTGAAATGGTCCGAACGGGTTTTCGCCTCAAAAAAGCTTTTATTTTTGCCTGCTCTTCTGAGTTTCCTTGGAGAATTATATCCCCGTTTCTAGGAAGGCTTGAAAGCCGGTATTTTTTGCTTACGTTTTTTTTGGCCTTGTTTAATTGTTCTTCGTTTTCTACGCTGCCTGCAAGCACTAGGTCAAGGACTTCCTGGCAGGCTTTCTTGAAAGTTTTAGTGTTTGTGTTTCGCTCTTGTTCGACCATGTTTTTTCCTACTCGAGTCCTTTTTCTAAAGTTTTTCTACTCCCTTTGCTTATTCTTCTCGCTTTCCGATTCAGGAGCAGGGTTTTTGTTTCCCTTGCTTTGCTCGCTCAAGTGGACTAAGAAGTGTATACTAAAGATATTGGAATAAGATTGGGTAATAGTAAAAAATACAAAAGCTCATTTTTTAAAATCCGAGTATCAGTTAATAAAAGTCTTAGTACCAATATAATTCTTAAAATTATTTTAGAAAAAAGGCAAGGCTCCTCTTTTGTTAGAGAGCATTTTCTGCTCTTTAGCGGTGCTATTTTTTTCTAATAGACAGAGGAGCTTTTCTCTTTGATTTGAAAAAAAGGCCAGAATAATTTGGCCAGAATTATTTCCTGAATTTTTTAATCTTTTTTTCTTTATCAGGTTCTTTATACCTTTTTTTCTCTTCGTTTCGGTTTTTTTCAGGGCTTAGTTTTAGGGCTTAGCTTTTTAGCTTAAGTCAAAGCCTACTAAAAAAGTTCCTTGACCTTTTGCAGCCGTAAGCCCCATTCTGGATCTTATGTACCCGTCTGAAGGGGTCGAAGGCGAGCCGAGTACTATATTTTTTATTCCGGGCATTTCTATGGCCTGGCAGTTTTGGGGCGGAAGGACTACTTTTAGAGGGTCCTGTTTGCCTTTGATTCCTTTGGGAACGGCGTTTTTATAAAGTATGAAGTTGCCCATTACAAGGATGTCTTTGTTCTGTTTATATTCTTCAAGTTTTTCTTCGTCGTAGACATCTTCTCCTACTTTTTCTCCATATTGCATAAGAACCACGTTTGGGCCTTCAGGCCAGACGTAATCCATGTTGGTCGTAAAAGCGACGATTACTTGTCGTTTAAAGACTTCTTTTACTCCTTGATTGTCTCCTTGCCCAAGTCCCATGAGAACCATTCCTTCTGCATCTTTTTCAAGCTGCAGGATTTTTTCTCTTTCTTCTTCGTCAAGGATATAGGTCTCTTCAACGCCTTTTATGGCCTTTAACTTGCAAAGGAGGGCTTCTGTTATGCTCTTGCGTTCCAATGATGATTCCCCTATTTGTTTTTGGCCCCGAATCCCTAGTTTTCAGGGCGCTTTTGAGTTTTACTTTTTTAATTTGGATTTTGATTTCCTATCTTGCTTCCTTTATTATACTTCCGGATATAATGAGTTTTGGATTCTCTATTTTATATTATTTATATTATATTATATTTATATTCTCTGTACTTTTCAGCTTTTTCGAACTGTGTTTTTAAAGCTTTCGAATTATCCCCTTTCTTTTTTCTAGTCTCCGGCTTTTTCTTTTCTATTCGACATTTACCGTCAGATATATCGTTATTTTCCGTTTTTATCGCTTATATTTCCTAATATAGACCACAAAAGATTTAATAAGGCAATTGTTTTATAGAACACTTGTAATCTAATTTGAAGGGATACGGAGGGTAACTAACTCCTCTTCGGCAATAGACGAATATTCCCAGTCCTATTTGGTGAAGAACAGTAAAACCCTAAATTGTTTATATCCCCGACTCCTTCTTACATACACTATATTTTAATAAATACGGAGGAAAGAATATAATGAAAAGATTTGCAGCAGTTGCACTGGCTGCCCTCATGCTCTTATCTGTCTTTGCTGCCTCCGCAAGCGCAGCAGACACTGATGAGCAGAAGGTTGTGGAAAGTATAGAGGTCCGCGGCCCAGTGTTCAACGGTTCCGATTTTGATGGTATTTTTGAAAGTGATGAATATAAGGAATATATTGTCCCATACGGTGAGGATAAAGTTGACGCAATTGAAATGAACGCAACAAACTTTGCAGCGTTCTTTTATGATATTGATGAAGGTGTCAAGACCGAGAAGCTTTATATCCTCAAGAAGGATTCCAAAGGTAATACAATCGGTAAAGATGCTCTTATATATGAAA
>Ga0265294_10001372_pt1 | contig 32814 bp, 29 predicted proteins | sample MunlanPumphouse3_FD_192504 | JGI IMG/M metagenome (GOLD analysis project Ga0265294, IMG submission 192504) | Groundwater microbial communities from a municipal landfill in Southern Ontario, Canada - Pumphouse #3 | ecosystem: Environmental > Aquatic > Deep subsurface > Groundwater | place...
CCCATGGATCTCTCCTTATTGGTGGTTGTAAACTTAATATTAACAGAGTTTTGTGGGACTTTCTTTATATTTTTTCGTGGACACTTTATCTTACTCTTCACAGCTATTATTATATATATATAAGTGATTTGACACTTAAAATATTCTGATATAGAATAATAGAATATTTATCTATGGGAGATTATATGTCTGATTATATGGAAGGTACTGGTATTCAATATCATTTGAGAATAAAAAAAGGGGACGTAGGACGGTACGTAATTTTACCCGGTGACCCAAAACGGTGTAAATTGATTGCAGATTATTTTGATAACCCAGTGTTCATTAGTGATTCAAGGGAGTTTGTTACCTACACAGGGACTTTAGATGGTGAGAAGGTTAGTGTCACTTCAACCGGAATTGGTGGACCTTCTGCTTCTATTGCATTACAGGAGCTTTATAACTGTGGTGCTGATACTTTTATAAGGATGGGTACTTGTGGTGGCATTGACCTTAAAGTAAAGGGTGGTGATATTGTCATTGCTACTGGAGCGATTAGGAATGAAGGCACTAGTCGTGAATATGCGCCAATTGAATTCCCCGCAGTCGCTAATTTTGAAGTAGTTTTGGCTTTAAAAAAAGCAGCCGAAAAACTTAACAAAGTTCATCATCTTGGAATAGTTCAGTGTAAAGATTCTTTTTATGGACAACATGAACCAGAAAAGATGCCTGTAAGTTATGAGCTAACTAATAAATGGGAAGCTTGGAAAAGACTTGGGGTTTTGGCAAGTGAAATGGAAAGTGCTGCTTTGTTTACGGTAGCAAGCTATCTTGGAGTAAGATGTGGAAGTGAGTTTTTTGTCGTTGGAAATCAAGAAAGGGAAAAACTTAACATGGATAACCCAATTTTGCATGATACTGATAGTGCTATTCAAGTAGCAATCGAAGGAATTCGAAATCTTATTAAAATGGACAAAAAAAGAAAATAAAGGCAAACTTTTAATTATAAAGTTTAGTTTTATCTGTATTTTTTAAGTAAAAATCAAGTCTAGAACTTAAATCTTTCTCTAAAGTTTTTTCTTCTACTTCAAATTGAAAAGCTTCCAGGCCGGTTTTTTCATAATCTTCCTGTAATTTTTTACAAGAATGCAGATTTAAATCAAGTTTGAAACGTTCATTTACAATATCATTTTCGGGTAGTTTGCTCTTAAAAAAATAAACCTTACCACTTATTAAATTTCTAAGTGCAATAATAGCACTTTCATTTTTTTTACACATGTTTTAATAGTAAGGTTATTTTTATTTTTATCCAATAAGATAGAGAAAAAAACTTAATAAAAATAATAAAAATATTATAGTTTTATTAAAGGGGAATTAGATTGAAAATAATTAATTCAATGCTTGAATAGTATACATTTCATGTTTATACTTTACTCATGGATTTAATACAGTTTTACAAACCAACATTAAACAGAAAAGATATGGATGCTGTTTTACAAACCATGGTTGATGAAAAGATTGGCCCTGGAGAAAAGAAGAAAGAATTTGAAAACCTGTTTTTAACACTTACTGAAAAGGATAATTGTATCTCGCTAAGAACCTATTTAGACGCCTTAGAAATAGCTTTAAAAATAGCTGGTTGTAAAAAAGGTAGTCGGGTTGGTGTTTCTGTGATTTCACCATCTATTTACTCTCTAGTGGCAGAAAGGCTTTCGGTTGAACTTGTATTAATTGATATTGATAGTGAGAATTGCTGCCTTGATTATGAAAAGGCAATTGCTAAAGATTGTGAAATTTTATTAGTCCATGAAGCCTTTGGAAGTTTACCCATAAATGATGGTTTTTTAGAAAATAGTCCTGTTATTATTGAAGATATTTCTCAAAGTTTAGGTAGCAATTATAATAATTTTTCTGCAGGACATATATCAGATATTGTTGTATCCTCCTTTGAAGAAAATAATATGGTTTCAACAGCAGGTGGAGCCATAGTTGCAGTAAATGGAAAAGAAAAAAGTGATTTATTGGCTGAATTTAATCTTAATTATAGGGAAATGACAGACTTAAATGCTTCTTTGGGTATTATTCAATTAAAGAAGTTTAACGAAAGACAAAGCCGAAGAAAAGAAATCTTCAAAGTTTATCAAAACTCATTATTAAAAACTAAACATAAGCTTTTTGGATTGATGAATATAGATTTTGAGAATACAGGGAGTGGATTTTGTGTATTGTTAAATTCAAAACCTGAAGACGTGATAAAATTTGCATTGAAATATCAAGTACCCTGTAGAAGAAGTTTTGCCAACTGTGTCGGAAAGGATAGGTTTCAAGATTTTGATAGTTTTCCTATTGGTTCTGTGTACATAATGAGGGCTGTGGATTTTCCACTTTATCCTTATTTAACAAGAGATGAAATTGAAGCTATAAGCAGAGTTATAGCTCATATGCCATAAAAGAGGTGGTCATGGAAGTAAACAAAGTATTAATAATTTATAACAAAGAAAAAGATGGTGTATTGAGTTTGGTTAAAGAGATCGAGGAGTATTTTTTTCTTCAAAAGATTGTTGTCAATAAATATGATGTTAAAGAAATTGAAAGTCGTGATTACGGAGCGGATGTTGCTTTTAGCATAGGTGGTGATGGAACTGCTTTGACAGCTGCAAGGGCAGTTAGCAAAAATGCAGTTCCGATAATTGCTGTTAATATGGGAACTTTTGGATATATAACTGAAGTTTCTCCTGAAAGTTGGAAAAAAGATTATCTTAGATTTATTAATGGAGAAATAGGAGTATCTGTTAGGAAAATGGTTTCTGCTAAAATTTGTGATGACCAAAAAAAAGTGGTCAAACGCTATCAAGCTTTAAATGAAATTACAATTTCAGCGGCAGGAATTTCAAAAATAATTAAAACCGATTTTTATGTTAACGAAATATATGGGGGTTGTCTAAAAGCCGATGGTGTTCTTGTTTCAACACCTACAGGTTCAACTGCATATAGTTTGGCTGCAGGAGGCCCTATTCTTGAGCCTTCACTAGAGGCATTATTAATAAATCCGATTTGTCCTTTTGCCTTGTCTAATAGACCTTTGGTAGTTAAAAGAGATTCAATTCTTGAATTTGTAGTTAGAGAAAACCAAAGTACTACGGTACTTTTAACTGTAGATGGTCAAATTGCAACTGAGTTAAAAGAAAACTGGAGAGTAATTGTTTCAAGTTCTAGAAATGCCTATTTGGTTAATCCAGAAAATAGGAGTTTCATTGAAATTATAAGAGATAAACTTAAATGGTCAGGAGCTATGCATGCTTGAACATCTAGACATTAGAAATTTTGCTTTAATTGAAAATCTTAGTATCGATTTTTCAATGGGTTTTAATGTATTGACTGGGGAAACTGGAGCTGGTAAATCAATTATTCTAGGAGCAGTTAGTCTTTTACTTGGTGAAAAGACTGATAGTAAGATAATTCGAAATGGAGAGGAAGAATGTATTGTTAATGCAGTGTTTTCAATTCCAGATAAACATGAAGTTTTAGATTTTCTTGAAGAAAATGGTCTTGAAACTGAAGATGGAAGTTTATACATAAAACGAATTGTAAAGGCAAAAGGCGCAAGAGGTAAAATCACTATACAAGGACAAGTTGTTTCAAGGACTCAACTAGCTTATATTTCTAATTCCTTAATAGATATGCATTTTCAACAGGAACACCAGTCCTTATTATTAAGCGATCGTCAGAGAAAGATTTTGGATAGTTTTGCAGAAACTGAAAAGGAAATTGAAGATTATCGACGAAATTTTGAAGAGCTTAATCAACTCAAAGGAAAAAGGATTCAACTTGAGAGGGAAATTCAATCAAGTCTAAAGGAACAGGATTATTTAAAATTTGTTGTTGAAGAAATAAATAAAGTGAATCCAAAAATTGGAGAAGATGATAAACTTGAAGAAGAAATAAAAGTTTTAAGCAACTATGAAAACATATATTCAAATCTTGAAATGGTAATACAGAATTTGAAATCTTCTAAAGAGAATATTTACGATGGAGAACAATATCTTAATGAAGCTTTTAAAAATGATAAGAGCCTTTTAGATACAATTACAAGATTAGAAAGTTCGCGACTTGAACTTGAGGATATCTATGATAATGTTCGAGAGAAATTTTCAACTTTTAGTTTTTCGGAAGAACATTTAGACAATATTCAAGATAGATTCAGTAAAATTCAGCGTTTAAGAAAATATGGGAAAACCTTAGAAGCAATTTTGGATTACCGTGATAAAATTGCATTGCAACTTTCAAATTGTGAAAATAGTGAAATTGAACTTTCAAAATTAGAAAAATCTATAAATGCTTGTAAAGAAAGGCTTGTTCAAAAAGCAGAATTTTTATCAATTAAAAGGAAAAAGGCCGCCCTTGAACTACAAAAAAAAGTAGAAGAGAAATTAAGACTTTTGGCCATGCCTTCAGTGGTATTTATTATAGACATTGAAGAAATTGAGTTTTCAGCCTATGGAAAAGACGAAATTACTTTTAAAATTTGCCCTAATATTGGTGAAACTTTAAAACCTTTAAACTTGATAGCTTCAGGTGGGGAACTTTCTAGAATAATGCTTGCTTTGAAAACTGTTCTTTCAGATGTTGATGAAGTTCAAACTCAAATTTTTGATGAAGTTGATTCTGGAGTGGGCGGAGAGGTTGCAAAGTCTGTTGCTACGCAACTTAAAGAACTATCAATAAATAGACAAGTAATAGCAATTACCCATTTAGCTGTAATTGCAAGTCAAGCTGACAGTCAATTTGTTGTTTCAAAATATCAAGAAAATGGAAGGACCTTTTCAAAAATTCAAGAAGTAAAAGGCAAAGAGAGAGAGAAAGAAATTGCAAGAATGTTAAGTGGGCAAGTAAATGATGTCGCACTTAAACATGCCAGTAGCCTACTTAATTAAGAAAATCCATATCAAAGTTCAAATCTTTACCTAATTCAAACAAAACACCTTCAACTTTTTGAGTTTGTTTAAGAAGAGGATAAATTTTGTTTTGTATTTCTGTAAGGTTTGGTTCGATATTTATTTCTCTGATTGTACGAATGAAATCATATAAGAAATCTATATCTTGGGGCGTTAATAAAGTTTGATGAGCTATTTTTGAAATATGACAATCAATAAAAGTTTTAACCGTTAAAATATCCTGATTTCTTCCTTTATTTTTCAAGAAAGAAATTATTGTTTTTATTGAAGACTTATTTTTTTCCCAGTTTTTTATAAAAGTTGAATTGCTTACATTAAAAACTGAACGCATATTATAAACGCAATAATTACAATTTTCTTGATAATATGAATCTTTTTTCAAATCCTCTTTATTTCCAAGTAAAGAGGAATAAATATGCATGAGTCTTGAAAGTTCAAGTAATTCGCTTTGTCTGTAATAAATTCCGGAACTATTGATTTGCAAAATAAAGTCATGGACCATTCTTTTTGGTATATCTTGAAAATCAAAAAATTGTTCTTCATTTTTTTCATTTTGAACTGTAAAATTCCATTTTCTATTTTCATCAATATTTCCATTGATAATTAGATTATAAGTTTGAAGAGTATTTGTATTAAATAAAGAAAAGTACTTTTGAGAATCTGAAGAAATTAACTTGTAATAACCATATCCTTTATCAATATTTGTTTTAGTAATTTTATTGCTAATATAGAAATAGAGACCTGCTTCAACTTCTCCTGAAAGAGTTTTTAATAGCTTTTGAACAATAGTCTTTCCATTTCCTTCCTTTTTAATATTGCTTTTTGCTTGTGATAGGGTATCCATAAAAAGATCTAAAGTCCCCTTGGGTAGGAAGGGAGAAAGAATTTTAATTGCGTAAAGTGCATAACAAAGATTTTGTTTTGATTCTAGTCCCGATATTTCTGAGAAGAAAAAGCCACAACTTGTAAATGAATACATCATGTTTTTTACTCCTTCAAATAAGAGAGCTAGCTTTACTTTATTGTCTTCCTTAATATTTTGTGCATTCACAAAGGCTTTAACTGTTTGTGTTTGACTTAAGACCTGACTGTAAGATACTAGTAAGTTGAAAGGAAGCTTTTTATCTTCATTTTCAAAAATATTCTTAATTTCCTTATCAAAAGTACTATAAACAACACTTTCCAAAGAAGCTAAAGCAGAACGAAGGGGTGTCCTCCATTTTTGATTCCAACCTGGTTGTCCTCCAGTCTGACAAGAACAATCCTTATACCATCTTGAAACCCCATGTTCGCAGCTCCAACTTGTTCCTTTGTTGTCTTCGCCTGATTTTAAAATTGCATGTAAAACGGCAGGATGTTTTTCTAGGTAAGAAGAATAATTAACTAATTCGAAATCGTCTTTAGTTTTAATTTTTTGTATCAAAGCAGCTATGGCCATATCACCAAAAGGTTCATGATGTCCATATATTTCTCCATCTGTAGCATAATGAATTAATGAACAGTTATTTTTATTTTTTATTTCTAAAAGTTTGTCATAAAGCTTATCTGCGTCTTTAAGGTAGTGTCCAAAGCTTATTCCACTGGCTAAATCAGGATTATAGAAAAAAGCGGTGATAGAATGTTTTTTCCCCTGAATAATATAAGGCTGATCAAAGGGAGCTGGAGAAGAACCAAGTTCTACCATTTCGGAATTTTCATTTTCAATTGTTTTTACCTGCCAAGGAGAGAGAATTACCCATTTAATATTATTTTCAGCTAAAGTGTCTATGGTATCAGAATTTATGGCACATTCAGGGCACCAAAACCCCTCAGCTTGTCTATTAAAAATTGATTTAAAATAATCAATTCCCCATTTAACTTCTAATTCTCTAGTTCTTGGGGAATCCAAAGGAAGAATTGTGTGGTTGAAACCTTGAGCTACAGCATTTCCATACCCTAGACGTTTTATGCTTTCTTTGTCAGAAAGTTGTAATTTACTAATAATATCTGGATGATTCTTTTTAAGCCATTCAAGAAGTGTAGGGCCAAAATTCCAAGAAATCCAAGAATAATTATTTGATATATTTTTAATATTTCCAAATTGGTTCAAAAATCTTGAATAAGCATTTGTTTTGTAGCAACTTTCAGTAATATTTTCATTCCAATCAAGAAATTCACTGTTATCCATTTGTTGTTGTATAATTCCTGTTTCAGGATTCTCTCGCGGTGGTTGATAAAAATGACCGTGGATAATAATTTGAGTCTTCATAAAAAAGATATTAACGGTAAGCCAATCTTTTTTCTACTATATTAATAACATTATTTTATTATTTGGTCGGTATGTTGACTATTTTAGGTTAAAAATAAATAATATGTTTATTGAAATTAGTGGAGTAATTATGGTTCTTATCAAACTAGATGCATTATCCGATGTAGAATTGCGGTATATCGCACAAAAAGAAACAATTGAGAATTTTGAAAACCTTCCTAGGGAGGAATTGATTGATACCCTAGAAGATTTTTATGATGAAAATGATTCATTAAAATCATCAAATAGTGTTCATAATCTTTCTCTTCACCGATTTTGTAAAGGACTTATAGAATTTGAGTCAAAAGCAATGCTAAGTTTGCCTGGTGTTGAGGACCTTCCATTACAATATTTGGAAACATCAATTAGTCTTGTGGAAAAAGATCCTTACTGGGCCTATGTTTTTTGGAGTATCTCTCCCAATGATAAAGTTAGACTTTATGAAAGTTGTGCTAATTTTACCACTGTTCTTCGAACCTTGGTGCTTGAAAATGATAAAGTTAAAGAAAAGTTTGACATTGTTGTTACTGGAAAGGATAGTGATTGGAATATTGCTCTTCCAAGTTTTGGGAAAAAGTATATATCCCAACTTATTGCAGTTATGGGAGAAAAACAGGAAATTTTGGCTGAATCAAAGCCAATTGAAACTCCCGAATTTGATTTAAAGCAAAAAGTTGAACAAATTAAGAAAACTAATAATGAGGGTTTTCTCTTATCTAGTTTGATTTCAAAAAATGGTGAAGTTATTGATAATAGATTAGTTAAGGAAATATTTTCAGGACTAGACGATTCAGATACGGAGGTTGTAAGATGAAAAATCAATTAGGTATTATTTTAAACGCTCATCTTCCCTTTGTTCGCCACATCAATTATGATAGATTTCTTGAAGAAGATTGGTTGTTTGAGGCAATGAATGAGAGTTATCTTCCTCTTCTTAGAATGATGAACAAGTTGAGGGATGAAGGCTTAGAATTCCATCTTACATTTTCCTTTTCTCCAACATTATGTTCAATGCTTAATGATAAGATACTTAATGAAAAATTTATTAATTATTTAAAACTACACATTGAACTTGGAAACAAAGAACTTGAACGATGTTTTGCCTCCAATGATACAAAAGTCATTCCAATTATTCAGTTATATTTAGATAATCTCAATCAAAATTTATTTGACTTCGAGAAAACTTATTCTTGTAAAATAATAGAAGGGTATAAAAAACTTGAAGAACAAGGATTCCTTGAACTTATATCAACTACAGCAACTCATTCCTATCTTCCAATTTATAAAAATTACCCTGTTGCTGTAAATGCACAGATTGAAACAGGACTTTTAAGTCATGCCTATTGTTTTGGAAAACAACCCAAAGGGTTTTGGCTTCCTGAATGTGGATATTATCCTGGATTGGAAGATAATCTTAGAAAACAAAATATTTCTTGGATGCATCTTGCTTCTCAAGCTTTTATTCTTTCAAAAGATACTGTAAAGCGTGGAAATTATGCTCCTGTTGTTTGTCCTAATGGAGTTTATGGTTTTGCTCGTGATTACAATTTAACAAGTCTTGTTTGGTCAAATACTACTGGCTATCCTTGTGATGAAGATTATAGAGAGTTTTATAGAGATATTGGATATGATCTTCCAATGGATTATATAAAACCTTATATTCATGAACCAGAAGTTAGAGTTTTTACAGGTTTTAAATATTGGGCGATAACAGGTAATACCGATAAAAAGAAAATATATAACATTGATAAAGCTCAAGAAAAAGTTAAGCTTCATGCAAAGAATTTTATGTTTAATGTTCGACAGAAAGGTGATAACATCAGTTCTAAACTTGATTATGATCCATATTTTGTTGTTTCATTTGATGCTGAATTATTTGGACACTGGTGGTATGAAGGTGTTTCATGGCTTGAAAATGTTATAAGAGAGAGTAATAAAGACCCTCAATTTGTAACTCTTACACCTTCTACTTATCTTGAAAAACATAATCCTGTTCAAACTTTACAACCTGCTTTTTCTAGTTGGGGAGAAGGGGGTTATAATGATGTTTGGGTTGACAGTAGTCGCAATGCTTTTCTTCTTAGGCATGCATTTAGCTCTGTAAAAAGAATGCAAGAGTTGGCAGAAAGATTTCCAAATGAATCTTCATTAAAAGGAAGATTCTTAAATCAAGCTGCCCGTGAAACTCTCCTTTTAATGGCAAGTGACTGGCCTTTTATCATTCATAACGAATCAAATTCAGGTTATGCTCTTAATCGTGTTACCAATCATGTGAAAAATCTTAATTTGGTCTATGATAACATGTGTAAAAATGCGGTTAATACTGAATGGTTAGTTAATGCCGAAAAACGAGATAACATCTTTAAGAATATTGATTATAATATTTTTAATTCCTCTCATTTGTATTAGAAAAATATTTTTTTATACGAAACTCTCTTTTAGTAAACAACTTAAAGAGAGTCTTTTTTGTCTATTTTTTTGCGAATTTTAATAAATATTATAAGTTTGTGGAAAAAAGTGGTAAAAATTGGAAATCCTATTTTAATCAATAATAAAGGATTATATGCTTAATCTTTGTTTAGTTAAATTGAAATAATTTGAAAAACTAAGGGCTTTATTTGTGGTAATTTGATTGCGGAAGGAAAAAAAGTGGTTTATCGTTAGATTGTAGATGGGAAAAGTTCCCACTTTTCAAATAAGGTGTTGATATGAGAGGCGAGTATACTAACAAATTAGATGACAAAGGTCGATTGATGATTCCTCCTAAAATTAGGAAGGAATTAGGCTTTACGAATCTGATTTTAACTCGATCCAGTGACAAATGCCTCCGATTATATTGTGAAACAGAATATGAAAAAGTCGAAAATGAAATTATGGGAACAAAAGGTTCTGATATTGATGAAAGAATTCTAAATGTTAACAGAAGATTGATTGCTGCCTGCGTTGAAATAGAAATGGATAAGGCAGGAAGAATTAATATACCACTTACATTTAGAAAGTATGCCGGATTGGAAATTAAAGAAAATTGTACAGTTTTAGGTAGCGGAAAATTTGTTGAAATATGGAATGAAAAAGATTACTTAAATTGGGCTGAAAATGTTGATGATAATTTAGCACAAGACGTAGATTATCTTCTTGAAATTATAAGAAAGGACGGTAAGTAATGGAATATGTTCACTACTCTGTTTTACAAAAACCCGTACTTGAATTACTGACCGTAGATCCTGAGAAAGAAACTAAAATGGTTGATTGTACTCTTGGAGAGGGTGGACATAGCCTTCTTTTTTTAAAGAAATACCCAAAACTTCATGTTACAGGTCTTGATAGAGACAGTCAAATTATAAAAAAGGCAGAAGAAAGGCTTGTTGATTTTAAGGATCGTTTTGAAGTTAGAAATATCTGGTTTAACGACTTTTTTCAAGATCAAGAAGAAAATAGTTTGGATTTAGTGCTATTTGATTTAGGAATTAGTATTTTTCATTATGTAGAAGCCAACAGAGGTTTTAGTTTTCAAGTTGATGAAAAACTTGATATGCGACTTAACAAAGATTCTGATTTGACTGCAGCTAAGATAGTCAATACCTATAAAAAGGAAGACTTGGCAGATTTAATTTATAAATATGGTGAAGAACGATACTCAAGACAAATTGCTTCCGCAATTGAGGAATCAAGAAAAATTAAACAAATTGAAACGACTAAAGAGTTAGAAAATATAATTTTTCACGCTGTGCCATATAGATACAAGCATGGACATATTCATCCAGCTACTAGAACGTTTCAAGCAATAAGAATTGAAGTGAATCATGAACTCGATAGGATTGAACCAGCACTTGAAGGTGCAATAAGAGCACTAAAAGTTGGTGGAAAACTTGGAGTTATTACTTTTCATTCTTTAGAAGATAGACAAGTAAAATGGTTATTTAAAAAGCATAAAGAAGAAGAAGAACCTGATTTAGTTTGGATTAATAAAAAACCAATTATTGCAAATGAAGAGGAATGTAAAATTAATCCACCTTCTAGGAGTGCAAAACTTAGAGTGGTAGAGAAAGTTGAAAAGGAAAAATACAATGGAAAAAAATCTTATAAAAAGGGTTTTTAACTTATTGTTTTTAATAATAATTATTGGAATGCTATTATTTTTTAAAGTTTGGCTTTCTGGTAAAAATTTTGAATTGGAGGATTGCATAGCTAATCAGAGAAAGGAAATGGTTTTGGTATGTAATGAAATGCAAAAGGTTAGGAGTGAGATTGCTCTTTCTTCAACACCAGAATATCTGGTTTGGTTGAGTCAATATCTCGAAGTTCCTTTTACTAGGATATCTTCAAAGGATGTGATTCTGATCAGATAGCGGAGAAGAAAAATGGAAAGTTGTTCAAAAGTTTTGTTTAAGACAGGAGAAGCGGCTAGACTGTGTTTAGGGGAATTTGCGGGCTTTAACAATCAAATTTCCAATGTTCAAATTTCCTCATCTTCTTGTACTTTTGGTTCCCTTTTTGTTGCTTTGAAAGGCGAAAAAACTGATGGCCATAAATTCGTTTTCCAAGCTATAGAAAAAGGTGCTACAAGTATTCTTATTGATAAGAAGCATTATGTTGAGATGGCTAATAGATTAAGAAATATTGCCATTGGAATAATAATTGTAAATAATACTTTGCAAGGTCTTCAAAAACTTGCTGAAAAATATATAGCTCAATTTGATATGACTAGAATAGGAATAACTGGAAGCTGTGGAAAAACAACTACTAAAGAAATTCTATCTTCAATTCTTTCAGAAAAAGCTTATACTTCTTTTACCCCGGGAAATTTAAATAGTGAAATAGGTCTTGCTTTAAGTGTCTTTACTGCAAACTCAAAAAGCCGGTTTGGTGTATATGAGATGGGGATAGATAAGATTGGTGAGATGGATACTTTAAATAAAATCCTTAAACCTGAAGTTGGTGTATTAACCAATATTTACAGTTCACATTTAGAAAAGTTTGGAACTGTTAATAACTTAGTAAAAGAAAAAAGTAAAATCTTCAAAGATTATCCAACAATGAGGTTCTTATATGAAGATTGTAACTATAAAAACCAAATATTAAGGCTTTCCAATAATTCAGATTTTCATTTGTTTGGTATAAACCAATTAACTGGATTAACTGGATTTGAAAATCTTGGACTAAACGGTTGGATAATAAATTATTGTGATAGAAAAATTCATTTAAAAGTAATTGGTTGGCATTCTTTGATTGATGCAATAGCAGCTATAAAAGTATCTAGAAGCCTAGGTGCAAATATAAATGATATTGCCCAAGGATTAGAAAAATTAGATCAAATTAATGGAAGAAGTAAAGTTTATAAGGGCCAAAGGACTATTATTGATGATTCTTATAATGCTAATTATGAATCTGGATACAGTATTCTTGATTTAGTAAAAAACCTTTCTTGGAATGGTCAAAAAAAACTTGTAATGGGTTCAATGAAAGAACTTGGTTATAAAAGTGAAATAGCACACAAAAAATTAGCAAAAAAAATGGCAGAGGTTGGAGCTCAAAAAATATACTTATATGGGGAAGAAATGAAGGTCGGTTATGATTATTTAAAACAAGTAGGCTTAAAATCAAAAGTTTTCTTTACTTTAGATTTTGAAGAATTAGAACAGAAAATAATACCGGATTTAAACCTAGGAGATCTTTTTTTGCTTAAAGGGTCAAGAGTAATGCGGATGGAACGGTTATTACCGATTATTGAAAACTGTTAAGGAAGAAAAATGAATAATTATATAGATTTCCTTAAAACTTCATTATTAAGCTTTCTAATTTCAATTTTAATTTGCAAATTTCTTATTAGCTTTTTAAATAGAAAAAAATTATATGTAGTTAATAAACCCGAATTATTAGTAAAAAATGAAAATAAATCAAAAACTCCTGGCTTTGGTGGAATTTCATTTATTTTAACTTCTATTTTAGTTACAGTTTTATTTTCTAAAGAAATTGATAAAAACTTTTTTATTGTGATTTTAGCTATTATAGGCTTCGCTTTAGAAGGTTTTATTGATGATATTATAAAATTAAAAACATCAAATGGAGATGGTATTACATCCAAACAGAAAATTCTTATTGAGTTTTTATTGAGTTCTTTGATTGCTTTTTTAATTATTAAAAATAAAACTGGAAATACAAGTCCTTTTTATTTTGTTTTTGCAGTTTGCTATATTTTCTACTTTGTAAATTCTGTAAATATAACAGATGGTCTAGATGGACTATCTACAGGAACGGTACTTCCCGTTTTTGTGTTGTTGCTAATTTTAATATTACAAGTCTTTCAAGTTGAAAATCAGCTTTTTAGATTTACTCTTAATCTAATCTTTGCACTTTTAGGCTTTCTAATTTATAACCATAAAACTGCAAAGATTTTTATGGGAGATTTAGGAAGTCAGGCTTTAGGTGGTGCTCTTGCTTCTATTAGTTTAATACTTGGTAAAGAATTTATAATCTTAATTGCTGGTTTAGTTTTATTTCTAGAATTTATGAGTAGTTTAATCCAGATAATTTTTATAAGGTATTTTAAAAGAAAGGCTTTTAAAATAGCTCCTGTACATCACCTTTTTGAGTACTATGGAGTTAGCGAAAACAAGATTGTATTAATTTGGGTTGTTTTGAGTTCCATCTTTTCAATTATAGCCTATTTAATGGTGAGGTTTGTATGACAAAATATGACCAATCCTGCAAAAATATAGATTCATTTGGTTTAAAGAGGAAAAGTATTCCAAATTTAGATGGGATTCTTTTTCTAATAACTTTAATGACTTTAATTATTTATGGTTTGGTTAGTATGTACAGTGCAAGTTATCCTCAGGCTGTTGATTTTAATTTAAATCAAACCTATTTTTTAGTTAATCAGACAAAATTTGCTTTTTTGGCCCTTTTATCAGGGGGAATAATCTTAATAATTCCAGAAAAAATATTAAGAAATGTAGATTATTTACTTCTTGGAATTTGTTTTATTCTTATGTTACTTACTCTTTTTACATCCTTTGGTTTAACTCGATTAGGTGGAAGGCGCTGGTTGCAAATTGGGAGTCTTCCGGCTTTTCAACCATCGGAATTAGTAAAAATTTCCATAGTTCTTTTTCTTTCAAATCGTTTTAAAGAGATTGATGATGAAAATCGAACAAAGATCTATCTTATATGTTGGTCAGTGGTTCTTTTGTTTGCAGTTTTAATTTTAGCCCAAAAAGACTTTTCTACAACTGCAATATTTCTAGTTGTATGTTTAACAATGTTTTTGTTCAGTGGAATGAAGTTTGACTATGTAATAATAATTTGTCTCTTTTTAATAGTTTTAGGCTCTATTGTTGTTTTATCTGAACCTTACAGAGTCAAAAGAATTGCAGCTTTCTTATTTCCCAATTTAGACCCTTCTGGAATCAATTATCAAGTTTTAAATGCCGGTAAAGCTATTTCTTCAGGGGGTTGGTTTGGGAAGGGTTTGGGTCAAGGAATTTATAAAAATGGCTTAATTCCTGAAGTTCAAAACGATTTTATATTTTCAAATATAGGAGAAGAAACTGGTTTCTTTGGAATTCTATTTATTTTTGGATTATTTGGAATGTTTGCCTATTTGGGATACAAGGCGAGTTGGAAAATAAAGAATATAGATCCCTTTTTTTCTTTAACTTGTTTTGGTTTTACTACCATGATAATCTATCAATCTTTGGCTAATATTGCAGTAGTGGTTGGAGTACTTCCTCCTACTGGTATTGTTTTGCCATTTTTTTCACAAGGTGGAACTAATTTATTTGTTGTAATTTTAGAAAGTAGTTTTATATACAGGGTAATTAGAATTTCTGATCATAATCAAAAATCTATTAATGGTCCAGATTTTGATTATCGAGGAGTAGATGCTGATATATTTTTACAAAAGGATAAGGTATGAAAGGTTTAAAAGCTATAATAATTATTTTCATCGTTGTTTTTCTTTTTGGATTGATTTTTTTCATAATGGAACAAAGTAATATGTTTCATATTTCTTGCGTAAATTGTAGCTTTTTGGGTTATAGTGAAGACTCAGAGAAAATTCAAGAAATGGCCTCTAGTTTAGTTGGTAAAAATTATTATGATGGTCAAATTCGAACCATTAAAAAAGAAATTGAGAATTTAGAAAGTATTAAAAGTGTAAAATTTCAATATTCATTTTATCAAGAATTATACATTGAAGTTGACTACAAGGATATTGGAATTAATGTTGGAGTTATTGATGATAAAGATATTATAAAGGGCTATTACGAAATAAAGGATGGTTTGTTTATCCCTTTGATGGACGATAAAAGTATAGCCTTTAACAGTCAAAAAAAAGTTTTTATAAATGAATCAGATTTTTCTTCTTTAAATAATAAAGGAATTAACGATGAATTTTATTATATTTTGTATTCTGTGAAACGTTTATTAAGTGAAAATACCTTGATAACAAAGGTGAAATACGCTAATAATAGGAGTAAGGATTTTTCGTGGATGTCCTACGAGATTCCAAATTTGAATATTGAGGTTCAGGTCAGAGAACCTGTAAGTATAGGAACATTGCTGGATTGTTCCCGCATTTTAATGCAAATGGGTAAAATTGATGAAAAAAAAACTTTTGATTTATACTCATCTTGTTTAGTCGAGCGGTTTTAGGAGGCGTTATGCCGGATAAATATTTGATGGCTTTAGATATTGGCAGTTCTTGGATTAGAGCGGTTATGGGTTCTTTTTCAAGAGATGGGCAGCTTGTAGTTGATACAATTTGTGAACGTCCAAGTGAAGGAATTAGTCATGGTAGAATTGTAAATATTGAACAGACTTTAAAAGCTATAACTTCGGTTGTTCAGGAAGCTGAACTTCAAGCAGGTAGCGAAGCTGAAAGTGTTATTTTTGGTGTTGGTGGAAGTCAGATTGAAACTTATAATTCTCAAGGTGTAGTAGGAATTACCGGGAAAGACCAAGAAATAACAAAAGATGATATTTATCGATCACTTGAGGTGGCTAGAGCTTTTAGCCTTCCGGTTGATAGAGAAATACTTCACACTTTAGTACAAGATTTTAGTGTAGATGGTAAATCTGGAATAAAAGACCCTGTTGATATGTTAGGTCATAGGCTAGAAACAAAAGTTTTAATTGTCACAGCTTATTCAAGTATATTATTGAATGAAAGGAAAACTTTAGGTAGAGCTGGCTTTGAAACTAATAGAGTTATGCTTCAGTCTTTAGCTGATGCTGAAGTTGTTTTGAGTCAAGAAGAAAAAGAAATAGGTACTGTTTTAATTAATATTGGCGGTGATGTTACAAATATTATTGCCTATTCAAATGGAAGCCCTTGCTATGCTGGAGGTGTAGATCTTGGGGGAAAAGATGTTACCAATGATATTTCATATATTTTGAGCAAGACCCATTCTGTTGCTGAAGAAATTAAGTGCCAAAATGGGTGTTGTTATATTCCTGCAGTTTCATCTTCAGAAATGGTTATGATACCTCAAGTTGGTGGGCTTCCTTCCATAAATATGCCAAAGCGTGAACTTAGTAAGATTATTGAACCAAGAATGGCAGAAATATTTTCAATTTTGAAAAATGAGTTGGATAAAGCTTGTCCACATTGTGGTTTTGGTGGTGGAGTTGTACTTGTTGGAGGTGGATCCTTGCTTAGTGGTGTGACTGAACTTGCAGGTGAAATATTCCGTCTTCAACCTAGAATAGGTTTTCCTAAAGCTGTACCAGGACTTGATAGAAGTTATATTGATCCAAGATATACAACTGCTTTGGGTATGCTTCAAACTGAAGCAAACAGGTATTTGACAAATTCCAAAGGATCTAGAAAACCTTCTTCTTGGAGGCAAAATGAAAAGAAAAAAAATTTTGGAAAGGGAATAGGGCGTTTTTTTAGAACATTTATAAAATAATTATTAAGAGGTTTATATGGATTTTGGAATGATAGAAGATATGCTAAAGGATGAACAGCAAGCTCCTACAGACATCAAAGTTATTGGTGTTGGAGGGGCGGGTGGAAACGCTGTAAACCGAATGATAGCAAGTGGTTTAAAGAAAGTTACATTTGTCGCAATGAATACAGATGTTCAGGCTTTACAAAGATCAAATGCTCAGATTCGTATGCCTATAGGTAAGAATCTTACTGGAGGCCTTGGAGCTGGTGGAGTACCTGAAGTAGGACAAAAAGCGGCCGAGGAAACAACAAATGAAATAGAAGAATTGCTTAAAGGCACAGATATGGTTTTTATTACCGCAGGAATGGGAGGAGGAACCGGAACTGGTGCTACTCCTGTTGTAGCTGAAATTTCAAGATCATTGGATGTTTTAACTGTAGCTGTTGTAACTACACCTTTTGCCTTTGAAGGAAGAAAAAAAATCCTTTTGGCTCAAGCTGGGATAGATAAACTGCGAAAGCAAGTAGATACACTTATTTTAATTCCAAATCAATATTTGTTAAAAGTTGCAGAAAATAATACCCCCATAAAACAAGCTTTTATGATGGCTGATGATGTATTGAGACAGGGAGTTCAGGGAATAAGTGAATTGATAACTGAGCCTGGTGAAATTAATATTGACTTTGCTGATGTTCGTACTGTTATGAAAGGAAAGGGCGATGCCTTAATGGGAATAGGTATTGGTGAAGGTGCAAATAGAGCTGTTGATGCAGCTAGACAAGCAATAAGTAATCCTCTTCTTGAAAATGCCCATATCAGTGGAGCTCAAAGTGTTCTTGTTAATCTTGCTGGAGGCGATGGCCTTACTTTACAAGAGTACCAAGATGTTGTTGAGTTAATTACCGAAAATTGTGATCCAGATGCTCTTATTATTGCAGGTCAGGCTTATAATCCTGAACTTGGAGAAAAAATAAAGGTAACTGTGGTAGCAACTGGATTTGTTTCTGATAATAAAGAAGATCTTGATTCTTTAAGAATTAGTCAAAAAAGGTTTGATAAGGTTTCTGAAGGTCCAAAAACTGAAAATGAAGCTGAGAAAAATCAGGATGAACCTGACAATGAAGAAAAGAAACCCGATTATATAACAATAAATAGATGGCAAGATCTTCAAGCTCAACTTAATATGAAGAGTGGTAACAAGGATTATTCAACACCAGCAGTATTACGTTATCAACAAAATAATAAAGACCATAACGGAAATGAAGAATAAAATTTATCCATCAGCTTTGGTGAATTCCTATAAAGAACACCTTCTGGTAGAAAAAAGAGTTTCAACGGCTACGGCAACTTGTTATTGTGATGAAATTCAAAGATACCAGAATTTCTTTAAGGACTTACAACTAGAAAAGATAACTAGTATTCAGATTGAAGAATATATTCATTATAGAATTTCACAAGGGAAAGATGGTAAAAGATTATCTCAGAAAACTGTTTCAAGAATTTTGACTTGTTTGAGAAGTTTTAACAACTTTTTGATTCTTGAAAAATTAAGGAATGAGAATCCACTTGAATTAGTTGAAAAAATTAGAATTCCTGCAACTCTACCCAAAAGTGCAACTTATGATGAAATATTAAAAATCTTGAATGTTATTCGTACAGATGACAGTCTTGGAATAAGAGATAAAGCTATTTATGAGCTAATTTATTCTTGTGGGCTTAGGGTTAGTGAATGTACAAATATAAAATTATCTGATTTTGATAAAAATTTAAGACAATTAAAAATTATCGGAAAAGGTGATAAACAAAGAATTCTTCCTATTGGTGATTATGCAATGGATGATTTAAAGTTATACTTAAGACAAAGTAGACCTATTCTTGTTAAGTCAAATCCAAGGTGTAGATATCTTTTTGTCGGAATAAGGGGAAATCAACTAACTAGAGCTTTAATTTGGAAACGTTTAAAGCAATATGCCTCTATAGCAGGAGTTGATATTAAAGTTCATACTCTTCGTCACAGTTTTGCTACTCACCTTCTTTCAGGGGGAGCCGATCTTAGGATTGTCCAAGAACTTTTAGGACACAGTGACATTAGAACTACTCAAATTTATACACATATTTCTAATGATAATCTTTATAAAGCTTATGAAAAATATCATGAAGGAAAGGATGAGAAGTAATGGATTTAAATATTTTGTGGGCTTTATGTCCAATCCTCTTTATTGCTGGTTTTATTGATTCAATAGCCGGTGGTGGTGGTTTAATATCTTTAACTGCCTATAGTGCCATGGGCTTGAATGGTTTTTATATACTTGGGACAAATAAGTTTTCCAGTTGCATTGGAACAACAGTTGCATCTGTAAGGTACTTGAAAAGAGGTTTTTACGATGTTAAAAGTGTAATTTCAGCTTGTTTAGGTTCTTTTATAGGTTCTTATTTGGGATCAAACTTAGTTTTAAGGGTTGATGAAAAAGCTGTTTCTTGGATGTTACTAATATTGGTTCCAATTATTTGTGTTTTTGTTTTATTTAAAAAAGATTTTGGAGAAAAGCCACAAAGATTTTTTGATTTTCCCCTAGTACTTATTTCAATTGGAATAGGATTTTCAACTGGATTTTATGATGGATTTTTTGGTCCAGGAACAGGTCTCTTTATAACCTTACTTTTTACAGGAATTGTGGGAATGGAATTAAAAAAAGCTTGTGGTAATGCTCGCTTAATAAATTTAGCCAGTAATAGTGCAGCCCTTTATACCTTCATCCTTAATGGACAAGTATATTTTTATATTGGAATCCCTTGTGCTATTTGTAGTGTATTAGGTAATTATTTTGGAAGTGGCTTGGTAATGAAAAATGGTAAGAAAATAGTCAAACCAATAATGGTTTTAATTGTATTTCTACTCCTACTAAAAGTGTTTATTGACCTAATATTTAGGGGTTAATCGTCAAATTTTAATAATCAAAGCTTAAGTAGTAGAGGTGTTTATGGATAGGGCTTTGACAATTAATAGTTTAGATATTCCCAATAAAGGGAAAAAAGAGCTTTTTAAAAGTTCAATTTCAATTAATGAAATTCTAAAAATTGAGGGTGTAAAAAAGTCTTTAAATCTCGAAAAAGAAGTTAATGAATGTTCAAATTGGTTAATTAAAAACAGGGGTTTTAAAAGAGGAAAATTAACTATTTTCGATTTGGATTATCCTAGGTATCTTAAACAATTTGACGACTGTCCTTTTCTTTTCTTTTATGAAGGACAAATGAATTATGATATAATAAATAGTATTTGTATTGTTGGAACAAGAAAACCTACAAAGATAGCAAGTCAAAAAGCCTATGAGTTTGGTTTCAAATGTGGGTTTAACAAAAAGAACGTCATAAGTGGGTTTGCCAAAGGTTGTGATCAAAGTTCAATGTTTGGTTGTCTAGAAGGTGGAGGAAAAGTTTGTGGTGTTTTAGGTTGTGGAATTGATTATCCCTATCCTTCAAATTCTAAAAATTTAAAATTGCAGTTATTAAAGACAGGTGGTTGTATAATTAGCCAATATCCTCCCTTATCACCTCCGTTATATTTTCATTTTCCACAAAGAAATATTATTTTAGCAGGTTTAAGTTTAAAACTTTTGGTAATTGAAGCTCCGATTAAATCAGGGGCTTTAATTACAAGTCGTTATGCGTTAAATCAGTCAACAGAGGTGTTTGTTCATAAAATCGGAACAAAAAATACTGTTTACTGTGAAGGTAGTAGAAATTTAGTAGAAGACGGAGCAACACTAGTATCAAGTTATGAAGATATTTTTGCTCACTAAAAAAATTATAATCCAAGAAATTAGATTAAAAGGGTTTTTCGAATTTTTGAAGTCTGATACAATATTAATTATGAAAACAAATCATGAATTTGTAATGCAATACCAACAGTATTTGGCAGATTTTTCTGGTTATAGTATTAATACTATCGATAGTTATGGTTTTGATCTTGCAAAACTAGAAGCTTATTGTAAGAGAAATGAAATTGCATTTAAGGATTTTGTATTTGAAGATGCAAGAAAATTTGTTTCTGAATTAATGGCTACTCGCCTTTTAAAAGTTAGTAGTCTAAATAGAGCATTATCAACTTATCGAAGCTTTTTTCACCATTTAGAAATTGAAAGACAAATCAAAAATAACCCATTTTCTCGTATTGAAGGTTATAAAAAACAAAGGCGATTACCCTCTGTCTTAAGTAAAGAAGAAATTGATATCGTATTAAATCAAAATTATTGTACTTATCAACAAACTTTAGAAATTCTTATTTTTAATTTTCTTTATTCTACTGGGTGCAGATTGACTGAAATGGTAATGGTAAATTTAAAAGATTTAGAATTTGAAAAAGGTAGAATCTTGGTTACTGGTAAAGGTAGCAAGGAAAGATTTGTTTTTCTTGATGAAAGATGTAAGAAAATTATGCTTGATTATTTTGAGATAAAAAAAATTCATTTTCTGGAAAGAACTGATTATGAAAAAAAGGCACTTTTTTTAAATAAAAACGGAAAACGCTTGTCGCAGGCAAATGTTCATAGTATTTTTATTAAGTATAAAAAAAAATTAGCAATAACGAAGGCGTTTACGCCTCATGTGTTTAGGCATTCATTTGCAACCCATCTTTTGGATAATGATTCCGGAATTAGGGTGGTCCAGGAACTTCTTGGGCACAGCAGTATTTCTACTACGCAGATTTATACACATGTTTCAAGTGAAAGGACCAAAAGGGTGTATGAAAATTGTCACCCTCATGGGAGGAAAAAGAAAGATGACTTTTAGAGGAACTACAATAGTAGCGGTAAAAAAAGATGGGCATGTCGCCATAGCAGGTGATGGTCAAGTAACTATGGGCGAAACCGTAATCAAAGGAAATGCAAGAAAAATTCGTAGAATTTTTGATGGCAAAATCTTAATAGGCTTTGCTGGTGCAACAGCAGATGCTTTTACACTTTTTGAATTATTTGAGAAAAAACTTAAACAATTTAAAGGAGATCTCACCCGAGCAGCTGTTGAACTCGCCAAAGAGTGGAGAATTGACAGAAACCTTAGAAAATTAGAAGCTTTAATGCTTTGTACCGATGGTAAAAAAATATTTTTAATAAGTGGAAACGGAGATGTTTTGGAACCTGAATATGATGCAATAGGTATTGGAAGTGGTGGAAATTATGCTTATGCGGCAGCACGTGGAATGTTAGAAAACACTGATTTAAGTGCTGGAGATATAGCCAAGAAATCTATTGATATTGCTGGTGATATTTGTATATATACTGACCATAGCGTATTAATGGAAGAATTGTAGGAGAATTATTAATGGAAAAGATAAATAAACTGCCGGTTTTGGATGAAATGGTTCCAAAACAAATTGTTGAGCAGCTAGACAAATATATTATTGGACAAGACCGGGCAAAAAAAATGATAGCAATTGCTTTACGATCAAGAACTAGAAGGAAAAAACTACCTTTGAAACTTAAAGAAGAAGTATTCCCAAAAAATATAATTATGATTGGTTCTACTGGTGTAGGAAAAACAGAAATTGCCAGAAGAATTGCTAAACTATCAAATGCACCTTTTGTAAAAGTTGAAGCAACAAAATATACAGAGGTTGGTTATGTTGGGCGTGATGTTGAATCTATGATTAGAGATTTGATGAGCACTGCTATTACAATGGTAAAAAAAGAACAACAAAAACTTAATGAAACTAAGGTAGAGTCAATCGTTGAAAATAGATTGCTTGATTTAATTGTCCCATCAGTAAAGAAGGAAGATAACCAAGTTTCAAGTTTTGAAAATAAAGTAGAAGATATAAGAAGTTATTATGGTCAGCTTCTTAAGTCTGGTAGCTTAGAAGATAAAGAAGTTGAAATGACCATTAATCGAAAACCAAAATCAATGGGAATTGAACTCGTAGCCGCTGGTGGAATGAATGATATTCAAGATGTTGTAAATAATATGAGTCAAATGTTTAGTGGTAACTCTCCCAAATCTAAAAAAAGTAAAGTTTCGGTATCACAGGCAAGAAAGATTATAACTGATGAAGAAAGTGAAAAGCTAATTGACCAAGAAAAAGTTATTGAAATTGCAAGAAATAGATGTGAACAGATGGGTATTGTTTTCATCGATGAAATAGATAAAATTGCCGGTAGATCAACTTCTGGTTCTTCATCTCCAGATGTATCACGTGAAGGAGTTCAAAGGGACATTCTTCCAATCGTTGAGGGAACAAAGGTTAATACAAAATGGGGCACGGTGGATACAACCCATATACTCTTTATTGCTGCTGGAGCTTTTCATATTTCCAAACCAAGTGATCTTATTCCGGAGCTTCAAGGTCGTTTCCCTTTAAGGGTTGAACTTAATGATTTGTCTGTAGAAGATTTTATAAGAATCTTAAAAGAACCTGAAAATTCAATTACTGTTCAATACCGTGAACTTATGAAAACTGAAGAAGTCGAATTGGAATTTACTGATGAAGGTTTAAAAAGAATCAGTGAAATAGCCTATGAAGTTAATTTTTCGAATGAAAATATTGGAGCTAGAAGGTTATACACTGTTATGGAAACCCTTCTTGAAGATTTAAGCTTTTCTGCAGATGAATTAAAAGGGCAAAAAATTATCATTACAAAGGAATTTGTTGATGAGCAGTTAAAAGATATTGTAAAAGATCAAGATTTGAGTCAGTATATATTGTAATGAAGTTTACAAAAATTATTAGTAGTAATTATGAGAAATCTTTACATAAGGCCTTCTCTATTTATGGTAACAACTTGAGAATTGTCTCAAGGAAAGACTATGAAGAAGGCCTTCTAATAAAAAAACAATATTGTCAACTTGTCTGTTATGAATTTAATGAAACTTGTCCTAAACCTAGAAAGGAATTGCAAAGAATTGACTTTGATGGTTTTGAAGATGAAAAAGATAGTATTAAGGATCAAGGAATGGAAGAGGTTGATTATTCCCAGAAATATTCAGCTTTTTTTTATGATGATGACATCCAAAAACTTCAACTTAATCCCGAATATAAAGTAAATAAAAAACAAAAAATAAAAGATTATGTAAAAATTGAACAGCTTTTAGAAAAAAGTAAGTTGTTTTTAGATGAGAATAAGTTTTTTACAGATTTTAGTATTTTTCTTCAAAAGTATCTTAAGATCTGGTTGGAATCAAAGTTACCGGAAATTCCCGATTCAATAGCCTTTGAAAAACATTTTCTTGAAAAGATCTCAAATTCTTTTGAGTGCGACCATACTACTCAAGTTTTTCCTCCAAAAAATTTTGTTGTGCTAGGAAAAGAAAAATGTGGTAAATCTCAAACAAGTCTTAAAGTTTCCTATATTTTTTCAAAATTAAAGAATGAAAAAACATCAAATGTTGAACTTTATTATTCAATAATTCCTGAAGGAAAAATGAATGATTCTTCTGATTTGATTCTTAATGATGACTATAAAGATTGTGAGGTTTCCAAAATAAAACATCTAGTAAAGAATGATTTTGTTTCAGATTCTTCTTTAAATATTTTTGATTGTTTTACACCAAAAAATAAAGAAGAAAGAAAAGCACTTTTTTTATTTTTAAATAAACTTGATAAAAAATTCACAAAATTTTTCTTGGTTTTGGATATAAGTGTATCTGAAAAAGTAGTTCATAGGTTTTTAACTAATATTAAATGGGACTGCCAAGGTATTATTTTTACAAAAGTTGATGAAATGGCAAATTATGGACCTTTAATTAGTTTGTGCTCTGAACTTCAACTTCCAGTTTTGTTTATTACTGACGGATTAAAAATACCAGAAAATATTCATTTTGCATCTAATTATTATATTATGAGCAAGTTAAAAGGTGTTAAGAATAATTTTCTTAGCTAATTTTAGATTTGGATTTCTTTGCTTTGAGATCCTGTAATTTTTCCAATAGAAATTAATCCTTCTACAACTTTTCGAATTGCTGGGCTGGCAATATTAGCTCCCCAAATTTCTCCACCTTGAGGATTATAACAAGCAATGTAAATTATGTATTTGGGGTTATCCGCATCTACGATAGCAATTGTCGAGGCTACAACTCCACTTTTTTGTGGATCAAGAATCTGGCTTGTACCTGTTTTTGCTGCAATTTTGAGTCCCTCTATATTCAATTGAACAGCAGTTCCTCCTGGTTCAGTTGCTGAAACCATGGCCTCTACTACTTTTTTTGCTGTTTCTTCTTTAATTACATTTCTTAATATTTCTTTTTTATTGGAAAAAGTTTCATTATTCTCACTATCGACTATTTTATAAATTAAAGAAGGTTTTAAAAGATTTCCTTCATTGGTGAAAATGGTAGCTGCTGTTGTTAATTGAAGTGCAGTAGAACTAATTTCTTGACCAAAACTTATTGTGGGTTTACTTCTAAGTGACCAATGAGAAGGTGAGGATAAGTAGCCTGAATTATTTGATTCCTCAATTGGCAAGCTAGAACCAAAATTCATTGCCTTTAAATAGTTATAAAATTGATTATCATCTGTTTGTAAAGCCCAAGAAGATACAGCACCATTACAAGAGTATTTTATCATATCAGAAGGTCCGTTTATGTCATTATGGCTTTCATGACAGTTGATAGTAATTTCAGTCTTATCATTTGGGTAAAAAGTATATTCCCCGTCACAGTGAAAAACTTCATCAACCTTTGCCTCTCCAATATCAAGAATGGCAGCTAAAGAAAATATTTTAAAAACACTACCTGGCTCATAACTGCTTTTGAAGGTATTATTCATTCTTTGTGAATCTGTGGAAGTATTAAAATTATTAATATTAAACCAAGGCCATGAAGATGAAGCTAAAATTTCTCCAGTTTTTGCATCCATAATTATTCCAACTGCATACTCTGGAAGATTGGAATTGCACATTGTTTGAATTTGAGTATCTAAAAGATACTGAAAGTCCATATCAAGGGTAAGATAAACATCAGATCCGTAGGAAAACAAGCTATCTTCAATTGGACTGGCAGTAAGTAAATCATCATATTGATATTCTACTCCCTCAATTCCTTTTTTATCAATATCAGTAAATCCAATAAGTTGAGCTGCGTGAAAATTCTGTGGATAGCTTCTAAAATTAAAATCCATGACTTCTAGTTGGTTTTGGAGTTCATTATCCTTAATGACAGCTTTAATTTGGTCTACCTTAGAATCCTCTAGTTTTCTTTGCAATACAACATAAGCCTTGTCTTGCTCAAAAATAGTTTCTAGACTTGTTTTACTAATATTTAAATAAGGTGAAATTAAATTACTTATACTGGTTTTGTCGTTCATTTTATTGGGATGGGCAATAAGTGATTTATAAGTTCTATCGATGGCAAGGATATTTTTATTTCTGTCGTAGATAGTACCTCTAATCAGAACCTGGCTAATGTCTGGATTTTTATATTCTTTTATATCTTTTCCAGAAAAAATAATAAAAACAATTCTAACTATCAGCAAAAGGGTTACCACAAAAGTAAAAATCAGAAAGATTTTGAAAAAAAGATTCTTTTTAGTGGAAGTAGACATAAATTTATCATATAATTAAGTAAAATTATTGTCGAGAGTAGAGAATCAATGAATAAAGAAAATTACGATCAGATTAATTCCTTTGAAAATAACCAGAACAATAAAAGAAAAAAAAATAATCTTCCTTTGATTATTTTTACTATTGTTTTAGCAGTCCTGGTTATTGTTGTTGCGATGATTATTTTCTTTGGAATGAAGAACAAAAATTCAAATGAGGATTCTTCCACAGTTCAAAATATTAGTACTAGTGAAACAGGAAAAGAAGCAGAAAATGAGCAAGTGCTTTCATCGGATTCTGACGTGTTAAATAAGACTAGGAAGATTGTGGATCCTATTACTTCGACTCCTGATTTTAGTGGACAAACTGCAGCCGACCTTGGACAATCTTTGGGTAAAAAATATCAAAAACAGGTTTTATGGACAAATTATACCTGTAAAGATGGTGATACCTTAAAAAAAATAGCCCAGGAAAATAGTATAAGTCTTTCTACTCTTCTTTCGGTTAACAAAATTCAAAATATTGATGCAGTTTCAATAGGTACTATATTGAGAGTCCCAGATCGAGATGGTTCGATATATGTAGTTAAAAAAGATGATATGTTAGGTACAATAGTTCAAAAATTAAATTTAAGTATTACTTGGAAAGATTTACAAGAAATTAATGGCTTAGATAATGATAAAATCAAAGAAGGACAGGAATTATTTATTCCAGATGAGACTTCTTCTTCAAATATTTCAACTGCATCAAGAGGATTAGAGTTTGCTTCACCCATGGATAATGGTGTTGAAAAGATAATTTTTAATACAAGATTTACAGACCCAATTACAAAAGAAACCGCACCGTTAGAGGGTATTTGTCTTCAAGCGTCTTCTGGAAGCAAAGTTTATGCGTCTTGTGATGGTGAAGTATTGGATATTGAACTAAATACTGGTTCTCGTCCAAATACTGTAAAAGTACGCCATGATGGTGGTTATGTAACTACTTATGGGTACCTTGCAACAGTTGAAGTTGGTATTGGAGATTCAGTTACAAATAAGTCTATTTTAGGTACAATTAGCAAGGAAAATTCCTTTTTTGACAATGCAATGCTCTTCTTTCAAATAGAGCAGAACGGAGTCTGCCTTGATCCTGCAGCATTTTTTTAGTTTTTTTCATATAAAATAACAAATTTTTTTACTCAATTACTATTTTTTTGATTTCTTTGGTATTATACTCTATATTATGGCAAATATATTATCAAAAATTTTTGGATCCAAAAAGGATCGTGATGTTAAATTATTAAAACCTTTAGTTGAGAAAATTAATTCTCTTGAGCCGTGGGCAAAAGGATTAAAGAAAGAAGATTTTCCTGTTGAAACAGAAAAATTAAGAAATAAGATTACCAATGGTGAATCCATGGATTCCGTGATGTTTACTTCTTTTGCTCTTGCACGAGAAGCTAGTTTCAGGGTATTAGGTGAGAGACCTTATGATGTTCAAATTATGGGAGCTATAGTTCTTCATCAAGGTAAAATTCTTGAAATGAAAACTGGTGAAGGAAAAACTTTAACCAGCGTTCCTGCTGCTTATTTGAATGCTTTAGGACATAAGGGTGTTCAGATTATTACTGTAAATGATTACCTTGCAGAAAGAGATAGCAAATGGATGAAACCTGTTTATGAATATTTGGGTCTTACTGTAGGTTGTATTCTTTCTAATATGGATAATGAACGCAAAAAACAGTCTTATCAATGCGATATTGTCTATGGAACAAATAATGAATTTGGTTTTGATTATCTTAGAGATAATATGAAGGTAAAATCCGAAGACAAACTTCAAATGGGACATCATTTTTGTATAATTGATGAAATAGACTCTATTTTGGTTGATGAAGCTAGGACTCCACTTATTATTAGTGGTCAAGGTAGTGATGATACTCAAATTGTTAGAAATGCCGAGAAAATTACTGGGTATTTTACTGAATGTGAAAAAGATCCTGTTACTGGTGAATATCCAGAAATAACAATTCTGGATAAATTTGATGAAAAAAATACCAAAATAAGCGGTGATTACATGCTTGACGAAAAGTCCAAGAAAGTCAGTTTTTCAGCTGAAGGAATGGAAAAGATGGATGAAATTCTTCAAAAGCACAATATTATTACTGGAAGTGTTTATGAAGATGAAAATTTTGAGTATATCCATTATGTTACACAGGCACTTACAGCAAAACTTCTTTATAAAAAAGATTCAGATTACATTGTTAGAGATAATAAGATTCAAATTGTTGATGAATTTACTGGACGTGTTTTAGAAGGTAGAAGGTATAGTGAAGGACTTCATCAAGCAATTGAGGCAAAAGAGCATATAAAAGTTTATGGAAGAAATAAAACTATTGCTACCATTACATTTCAAAACTTCTTTAGAATGTATGATAAATTAAGTGGTATGACTGGAACAGCTGAGACCGAAGCTATTGAATTCCAAAGTATCTATGATTTAGATGTAGTTGTAATCCCTACCAATGAACCAATTGCAAGAGTTGATGCAAATGACCAAGTTTACCTCAATGAAGAATTTAAATTGAAAGCCATTGTTGATGAAATAGAAAGAGTTCATAAAACTGGACAGCCTATTCTTGTTGGAACAATTTCAATTGATAAATCTGAATTATTATCAAAATTGTTACGTCAAAGAAAAATTCCACATGAAGTTCTTAATGCAAAGAACCATGCTAGAGAAGCTTTAATTATTGAAAATGCCGGATGTAAAGATGCTGTTACCATTGCTACCAACATGGCAGGACGTGGTACGGATATTAAACTTGGTGGATCAGTTAAAGCCCTAGCAAGGAAAATTTGTCCAGATGAAAATAGTGAAAATTTTAAATCAGCTTTAGAGAAAGTAAAAGACGAATATAAAAAAAGATATGAAGAAGTTAAATCTCTCGGTGGGCTTTATATTCTAGGGACAGAACGCCATGAATCTAGACGAATAGACAATCAGCTAAGAGGTCGTAGTGGAAGACAGGGAGATCCTGGTTTTTCTCGGTTTTATGTTAGTTTTGATGATAATTTATTAAGATTATTTGCAAAAGATAGTATCAAAGGCATGATAGGACGTCTTGGTATGAATACTGGGGAGCCTATTGAACATTCAATGGTAAATAAAGTTATTGAATCAGCTCAGAAAAAAGTTGAAGAAAGAAACTATGAAATTAGAAAATATCTTTTGGATTATGATGATGTTTTAAGCGAACAAAGGAATTTGATATATTCTCAAAGAGATGAAATCCTCAACGATGATGATTTGCTTACAAGACTTGTAAAATCAACTAATGAAATAGTCGATGGAGAAGCTTTGAGTTTTACTAAATTAAAGGGAAAGGAGTTAATGGAAGCTCTTGCTAATGCAATGCTTGCGGATTTTAATTTTATACCAAAATATAAAAAAGAAATGATTGATTCTAATTTTCAAGAAATTGTAAAAAACACCAAAGATCAGATAAACACATTAATCAAATTAAAAAGTGAATTGGTTGGGGAATTGCAATTTAATAACTTTATTCGATTTTTATATCTTCAACAGATAGATGGTAAATGGCAAGATCAGTTGTCTTCGTTAGAGGAACTTCGCGATGCAGTAAGATTACGCTCTATAGCTCAGAAAAATCCTTTGGTTGAATATAAGATTGAAGGTTACGATATGTTCCAAGACATGATTGAAAAAATCAAGCTTGCTGTAATTTCTCAAATTATTCGAGTTAAAATCAAAGTATCTGCTATTCCAGATAAGCTAAAAGAAGATGGTAATGTAGTTCAAATTCACGAATCTATTCAAACTTTTACTTCAGAAGAAAGAAGGGCTAGGTCTAATTTACAAAGAAACGGTGGTGGACCTGCAACTGAATCAATTAAACCGAAACAGGTAATTCGTACGCAACCAAAGGTTGGTAGAAATGATCCATGTCCATGCGGAAGTGGAAAAAAATACAAAAATTGTTGTGGTAAAAATGTATAGGCAGGTTGTAATATGAAAGTAGGAATGACTGGAGGAGGTACTTTAGGTCATATTTTGCCTGCTTTATCTGTGTACTCTGAATTACCTCCTGAAACTGATGTATTTTGGATTGGTCGAAACAATGTAGCTGAAAGGAAGATAATTGAGGATAAAAAGATAGCTTTTTATCCAGTATGTTCTGGAAAGTTTAGAAGGTATTTTTCATTAAAGAATTTTATTGATTTTTTTAAAATTATTATTTCGTTTTTTCAATCCAGGAAGATTTTGAAAACTGAACAACCTTCTGTTTTGTTTTCAAAGGGGGGATTTGTATCTGTCCCAGTAGCTTTTGCTGCTTTTTCATTAAAAATACCTGTTATTACTCATGAAAGTGATACTACCATTGGGCTGGCAACAAGATTGATAGCTAAAAGAGCATCCTTAATATGTACTGCTTATGAGAGTTCTGCAAAAGTTTTATCTCGTGTAAATCAAGCTTTAATAGTTACTGGTAATCCAGTAAGAAAAGAACTTTTTAATGGGAATGGAAAAAAATGGAGAATGGAAAATAAAATTGGTGAAAATGAAAAACTTGTAGTTGTTCTTGGTGGAAGTCAAGGTGCTCAAAAAATTAACGAAGCTATAAGAAAGGATTTTCCCTCAATTAAGGATAAATGTCATCTTATTCTTCAAACAGGTAAAGGCAAAAAAGATTCCAATTTTCATTGTGAAAATTACCAAGAGGTTGAATTTTTTGAGGAAGATTATGCTGATGTTTTAAATGCTAGTGATATAGTAGTAAGTAGAAGTGGAGCAGGAGCAATTTCAGATTTAAAAGCTTTAAGAAAAACTATGATTTTAGTGCCTTTGGGATTAGAGGCAAGCCGGGGAGACCAAATTTTAAATGCAAAAAAATTAATGGAAGCAAATGAGGCCATTGTGGTTGACGATTATTCATTAATAGTTGAAAATATTAATACATTGCTTCAAGATTCCGCATTAGCTGGTAATCTTTCAAAAGCTATAGAAAAAGAAAAAATCACTGATGCAGGAAAAACTATTGCATCCTTGATTATGAAGGTAGGTAATAATGAGTTTTTCAGTTGTTGACTGGGTCTTAGTTGTAATTCTTGTTTTGGGTGGCTTCAGAGCAAGTGTTAATGGGTTCTTTCATGAAATTTCTTACAAATTAGGTTATCTTTTAGGTTTTTTTGGTGCTTTAATGTTTAGCCAAGATTTAGCTCTTTATATTGAAAAGAGTGCAGGTTTATCTTTATTTGTTTGCCTTTTGATTTCCTATGTTGCTATATTCTTGTTAGGGTTTATCTTAGTTGCAATACTTGGTGATAGTATTCAGAATTTATTTCAAAAGATAAAATTAGGATTTATTGATAAATTACTTGGTTTTGTCATTGGTGTATTTGAAGCTCTTATAGTAATTGTTATCGTTTATTCTTTGCTTAAATCTCAGAAATTTTTTGATTTTTCACCATATTTCGACAAAAGTTGGATTTGTAATCAATATTTAAATGATTTAGCAAAATTTAGCCAAGAAACCCTAAGTGGAGTACGTGGTGTTTGATTATACTAGTATTTCTCAAAATGAAATAGCTATAGCCTTAGTAGAAGACCTACAAAGAAAAAAGCTACCTCAAGCTCTTCTTTTCGCTGGTCCTTCTTTTAGTGGAAAATTGACCTGCGCTGTTGAATTAGCAAAGGCTATAGGATGCACTAAAGAAAATCTTGTAATTTCTGCTACGCGAGATTTTTTATATTCGTTAAATACTGCTTTAAAGGTTTTTATGAAGACCAAAGATCAAAAATCAAAAGCGTTTCTTAAAAAGAATTTAGAAATATTTCAATTAACCTTTCACTCAGTGCTTGATGTTTCAAATGATAGAACAAAACCACAAATGGTCAAGGTAAATGAGCTATTTTCAAAAATTGATTCTTTAGAAGAGAATGATATAGAAAGTTGGGGTAAGGATTTAAAGGAAGTATTAAAAGATTTGCAGAAGAATAGAAAAAAAAATAACGCATTGTCAATGGAACAACTTAGGAATGTACAATCTTGGCTTGAAATGACTAGTTTTAACAATATTCCAAAAGTGCTAATCTTAGAGGGAATAGAAAATCTTAATATTAATGTTGCCAATGGGCTTTTGAAACTGTTAGAAGAACCAAATACT
>Ga0265294_10001373_pt1 | contig 32798 bp, 29 predicted proteins | sample MunlanPumphouse3_FD_192504 | JGI IMG/M metagenome (GOLD analysis project Ga0265294, IMG submission 192504) | Groundwater microbial communities from a municipal landfill in Southern Ontario, Canada - Pumphouse #3 | ecosystem: Environmental > Aquatic > Deep subsurface > Groundwater | place...
CTGAGTGATTTACGCTGGGAAATTTTCCTTTTTTTCCTCGCGTTCGTTGAGGGTGCAGGGTGCTGGGCTATACAGGATTTGTGCGGAGTCATGCCGATTGGCAACTTGGGGACGTTTGTTACGAGGTCAATATGAATTCATTACTGAAAGTGGCGGTGCTCCTGCTGTTCGGTCTTGGTAGTGCCGCTTGGGCCGCCGAGGAGAGATTGGTGCGGCTTGAAACCTGCCTCAAGGCCGCCTCGAAGATCAAGGCCGGGGAGTACGTCAAGGTGGAATCGATCATTCTCGGAGGCGTGCCGAGTTACGAAATCGAGGTGCGCGATGCGGAAGGGGTGGAGTGGGAGCTGATGTGCGACAGGACCACGGGCCGCATCTACGAGATCGAGCGGGAGGTCGATTCCGCCGCGGATCCCCTGTTCGCGAAGCGTGCGAAGGTCAAGGAAGCGGACGCGCGGGCGGCGGTGCTGGAGCTGTATCCGGGCGAGATCAAGGAGATCGAGTACGAAATCGAGAGCAACGGAGCCCCCACCTTTGAGTTCGACGTCGTCGACGCGCAGGGCCGGGGGCTCAAGGTGGAGGTGAATGCGATTACCGGCGAGATCATCGAGGTTGCGTTCGAAGAATGGGAGATCGGTATCGAGCCCGAGGAGCGCAAGGCCTCCGGTCGGTAAGGCCGGCCACAGGCCCGGTTGCATCTTGATAGGATCGGACATGGGTGCGGCGCTGCCGCGCACGGTTCGCAAGGGAGTTGGAGATGTTCGGGATGCGGCGACACCCGTGCGTTTCGACAGCCCTCATCACAGGGACTCCGTTGCGCCGCCCGGCGTGTATTGTGCATCGACGCGGTTTCCATCCGCATGTTTTTAGAGTGACCCTCCGTGCCTGACCCCGACCGGCGCAGCGCAGGCACTCCTCCTGTGGCGCCTTTCAGGTGCCCACAGCGTTTGCGCTGGCGCTGGTCGGGGTTGTTTTTTTGGGGCGGGTGATGACCTGGAGGGTGAGGTGAAACATGAAGCAAGACGAGTCATCTCAGCCTTGTTGACTCCCTGCCGCCGTGTTCTCGGCAACGCTATTGTTCAGGCAGCCTTACGCTCCGCAACCCGTGCTCACGGTTTCTTTGCTCCGACCGCGTTTCTCCCTCCCCGCCCGTGCGCGCAACTGCCCGCAGCCGCCGTCGATATCCTGCCCGACGGAATTGCGCAGGGCCGCGACGATGCCGCGCTCATGCAGGGCGCGGGAGATGGCGATGGCGCGTTCCCAGGCGGGGCGGCGGAAGCCGAGCCCATCGGTGGTGTTGTAGGGGATGAGGTTCATGATGGCGTACTTGCCGGTGAGCAGGCGCACGATACCCTCCACCTCGTCGTCGCCGTCGTTGATTCCTTCCAGCAGCGTCCATTGATACTGGATCGGATAGCGGGTGGCGCGGGCGTAATGTTCGGCGCGCTCCACCAGTTCTTCCGGCGCGATGCGCGGCGCCTTGGGCAGGAGGTGGGCCCGCAGTTCGGCATGGGTCGAGTGCAGCGAGAGGGCGAGGGCGGGTTTGACGCGCCCGCGGGGCAGGCGCTCAAAGACGCGGTAGTCGCCGACGGTGGAGAAGACGAGGTTCTTGTGCCCGATGCGGCCCAGGGTTCCCAGGAGTTCGATGGCGTCGAGGACGTTGTCGAGGTTGTGGGATGGCTCGCCCATGCCCATGAACACCACCTTCTTCACCGGCCGGCGCGCGCGGGCGAGGGCCACCTGGGCGACGATTTCGGCGCTGCCGAGCTGGCGCAGCAATCCGTCGCGGCCGGTCATGCAGAAACGGCAACCGACGGCGCAGCCGACCTGGGTGGAGACGCACAACCCGTCGCGCGGCAGCAGCACGCTTTCCACCATCTGGCCGTCGGCCAGTTCGATCAGCAGGCGCGCCGAGCCGTCGCTGCTGACATGTTCGGATCGAATCCGCGCCAGCGCGTCCAGTTCGGCGGCGAGTGCGGGCAGCGCCGCGCGCAGCGAGCGGGGCAGCACCTCTTCCGCCGGAACGCGACCGGCGTGCAGGGGCAGGCTGTGGCTCCAGGCCCGCAGCACCCGCTCCGTGTGGCAGGGTTTCGCGCCGTGTTCCCGCAGGCGTTCACGGAGGTGTTCGATGCGCATGGGTGGATGACTTCAAGGGGATCGGGCTTATCTCGCCAGGCCAGGAGGGCGCCACTGAAACCGGCGCCGAATTATCCGAAAAAAAGCCGAGAACATCTATCTTTCGCGGCTCAGTTGTGGCTGCGGCAATGGGAAAACGGCCCGAGACCAGCGGGCCTGGCGCATGTTGCGGAGCAATGCAGCTTGCGCCGATCTCCAACTGTGCAATGAGGGATGCGGCCAAGCCTTGCTCGCGGGAGGACAGTGCCTGTTTCATCGCTTCCGATACCGCTTGTCGCGCTTACACGTGTGGAGGCCGGGTTCGGCATCCATTTCGCGGGCAGTTGCAGAGATCGCGGGCTTAGTGTTGGCCGTGTGCCATGGAGGGCGTACCGCGATGAATTAATTGGTGTCGCGCTGATGGGGCACTGTTGAATTATTGCGGCCACACACGGTTACGCCTCGGATGAAGTGCGTATCCATGTGCCGGGCGTTGGACATCTTGGTTCTGCTTGCAGGTGCATCCTGGATGCGTCGTTGATTTTTCGTGCATGGTCTCACGCTCGGTTCGTGGAAGACCGCGGTTTTCGACCGTGATGCCGGCGGGTTCGGTTCGCACGTAAGCGGGAGCAGGACATGGGAGCAACTATGCTTTGGGTTTGGGGATCCGGGTTTCCTATCGGCTCCATCCGCACTACAAGGAGGAATGTCGATGAATCCCTTGAAACGGATGTTGTCAGCGGCGGTCGTGCTATCGTTCATCACTGCCATCGGCGTGGGGCCGGCATTGGTTTTGGCGCAGACCGACACATTCATGCTGGTATCCGGCATTCCGGGAGATTCCCTGGATAGGGTCCATGCCGGCTGGATCGACGTTACTTCTTTGCGCCAAGCCTTTCCCGCCGAGGAGGGCGCCCAGAGCACGTGCGAGGTCACGGTGGTGAAAGGGCTCGACATCGCCGGCCCGCGCCTGTGGGCGGCCGCGGTCACCGGCCAGCGCTTCGCCGAGGTGCGCATCGAGGTCATGGAATCCGGCGAACAGAACAGAAAGATCTACGAGATCCGGATGAGCGACGTCGGCATCACCGGCATCGTTACCGCCGGCGATGACGCAACCGCGGAGACCGTCAACCTGGCGCCTGTCACCATGACTTTGTCGTTCTTCCCCCGCAACCCGGACGGCAGCCTGGGCGCGCCTGTCACCACTGAGATCCCCTGCGGGTGATCCGGAGCGGCAGGAGCAGTTCGGGCAGTCAAGCATATTGCGATACCGGAGCCGGTCCTCCGTCCATGACGCTGACGGTATGCGATCCGGCGAGGCGCCGCATCATGTGGCCGTGACTGGCCGTGGGTGCGCTCCGGCCCGCATCGGCCTTCCATGCAGCCGATACGGCGTTGCCCGATACCGTCGGATGCTTGGCATGCTTCGCTGCGCAAGAACGGATATGGAGCCGCTTCGCTCCGGATCTCTTCGATCCATGCTGCTGACTTGGCGGGATTTTCTCGGGCTGAAAGGTCTCCTGCGTCAATGACTGTTCCTGTGGAGGGCGGTTCTGGCACGTGCCGATGCGTCGTTCCCGTTACCCCGTCTTTCGCCGCGGGCCGTGCAAATGGGCGCAAATACGGTCCTCAGCACTTGACCGAAGCGATTGAATGCGTAACCCTATTCGGCCCGATTTCGCCGCCCCAAGAGCGCGATAAAACGTTCCTTGCCAAAATTCTTCTATGTTAGGGGTAACCAGTCGTCCTATGCCGTACGTCCAGGAAACCTTAGCCGCCCTGAAGCGGACCAGTCCCGCCCAGCATGAGTTCTATCAAGCCGTCGAAGAAATCCTGATGAGTCTCAGGCCGTTGCTTGATCGCGACCCCCGTTACCGAGAATACAACATCATAGAGCGCATCGTGGAGCCGGAGCGCCAGATCATGTTCCGGGTCACCTGGGTCGATGACAAGGGCCGCATCCAGGTCAACAAGGGCTATCGTATCCAGTTCAGTTCCACGTTGGGGCCGTACAAGGGCGGCATCCGTTTCCACCCGAGCGTGAATGCCGGGATCATCAAATTCCTGGGTTTCGAGCAGATCTTCAAGAACGCCCTGACGGGGCTCCCGCTGGGCGGCGGCAAGGGCGGGGCCAATTTCGATCCGAAGGGTAAGTCGGACAACGAAATCATGCGCTTCTGCCAGTCATTCATGACCGAGCTGTACCGCCATGTCGGCCCGACCATCGACGTGCCCGCGGGCGATATCGGCGTGGGGGCACGGGAGGTCGGTTACATGTACGGGCAGTACAAGCGACTGACCGGCAGATACGATGGCGTACTGACCGGCAAGGGGCTGAAATGGGGCGGTTCCCTGGCGCGCAAGGAGGCCACCGGTTACGGGTCGGTCTATCTGGCCGAGAACATGCTGAACGCCCGCGGCGAGTCGCTGGAAGGGCGTATCTGCGCCGTTTCCGGGGCCGGGAACGTGGCCATCTACACCATAGAGAAGCTCTATCAATTGGGCGCGCGCCCGGTCACTGCCAGCGACTCGCGCGGCATGATCTATCACAAGAGCGGCATCAATCTGGAGACCTTGAAGCGCATCAAGGAAGTGGGGCGGGCGTCGCTGGAAGGCTACATCAAGGAGCACCCCGACGCGATCTACACTCCGGCCGAAAAGTATCCTGAAGGCCGCAATCCGGTGTGGTCGGTGCCGTGCGATGCGGCGTTCCCCTCCGCCACGCAGAACGAACTGAACGGCGAAGATGCGGCCGAGCTGGTGAAGAACGGCTGCAAGCTGGTTTGCGAAGGGGCGAACATGCCGAGCACGCCGGAGGCCATCGACGTGTTCCTGAACGCCAAGATCGCCTTCGGGCCGGGCAAGGCCGCAAACGCGGGCGGCGTGGCCACGTCGCAGCTCGAGATGAGCCAGAACGCCAGCATGCAGCAGTGGACCTTCGAGGAAGTGGATCAGAAGCTGAAGCGTATCATGGCGAACATCTACACCTCGATCAGCGAAACCGCTGCCGAGTTCGGCGAGCCGGGCAATTTCGTGCTGGGCGCCAACATCGCGGGGTTCCGCAAGGTTGCGGACGCGATGATCGAACAGGGGGCGGTGTAAGCCGGTCCCGTTGCACAGGGGAACGGGGCTGCGTCGGGCAGTCCCGTTCCCACCCTCTCTCGTGCGCGGGCGACGATCCCGTGCAATCCTTTCTAAAATGTTCATGATCATCGGCGTGCGGCGGTCGATGATCCGTGTCGGTCGCGCCTGGCCGTATGTGCTTCTCCGACACTCCTGCGGCATCTCCCGTTGATTGGAATCTGATGAGGCAGTTTCGGATGTGGGACGAGCGCTATTCCTCGGAAACGTACGTCTATGGCACCGAGCCTAACGAGTTTCTTGTCGCCAATGTCGGCCAGTTGCCCAAGGGGCGGATTCTCTGCCTCGCTGAAGGCGAGGGGCGCAATGCGGTTTGGCTGGCCCGTCAGGGCTACCACGTCACCGCGGTCGACGCCTCTGCCGTGGGATTGGCGAAGGCGCGGCGGCTTGCCGCGGCGCACGATGTCGAGATCGAGGCCATCCACGCGGATTTGACCCACTTCGAACTCGGCGAGAATCGTTGGGATGGCATCGTTTCGATCTTCTGCCATCTTCCGCCGGCGCTGCGGGCCAAGGTCCATGCCGCCGTGGTCGCCGCCCTCAAGCCCGGCGGCGTCCTGCTGCTCGAAGCCTATACTCCACGCCAATTGCAATTCCGCACTGGCGGCCCGCCCACGGCCGAGATGATGATGACCCTGGAGAGCCTGACCGAGGAGCTGCGAGGGCTGGCGTTCCGGCACGCTCTGGAACTGGAGCGGGAAGTGCATGAGGGGACGTTTCATCATGGACGCGGGGCGGTGGTGCAGCTCATTGCCGTCAAGGAGGAGACAGGGACCGGCAACGGCTGACGGGCGAGGGAACGCCAGCGCTAGCTGCCTTCGTCCGGGGCGTGCGCCGCCCGGGAACCTCGACCGCACAGGCCAACCCCTGCGTGCCCCCCTCTTGGCGCGCGGGCTACACTTGCTGGTGACGCCGGCCCGGTTGCGTTCTCCAGGCGGAATCGCGTTTTTCGCGAGGCTGTTGGCAGTCCGGGGCAGTGCCGCCATGGCCTTGTTTCGTGCCGGCGTGCGTTACCGGCAGGGAACGGTGATGGGAGCGGTGCAGCGTAGAGACGGTTCGTGACGCCCGCGCGCACGAGGGACGAGCCCATGGACGCCTCTCGACAGCCGTCCAACTTCAGCAAGTTCACGGATGAACTGCGCCGCGCTTTTCAAGAATATCTGAGTGTTCCCACCGTCATCATCCTTGTGTTCCTGGCGCTTGCCGCCGTCATGATCGCTATCGAGAAATCGGAAATCGCGGCGGTGGATCGGTTGCGCGTAACGCTTACCGACCAGGTGTTCGGCGATGGGGACTCGACACGGGATATCCTCACCGCGGCCGCCGCCACCCTCATCACCATTACCTCGATCACCTTCACCGTTCTGCTCCTTGCGGTCCAGCAGGCGGCGGGGGCGATGGGCACGCAGATCATCGATCAGTTTCTGCGCCGCCCGATCAACCAGCTTGTGTTCGGCTACTTCGTCGGGATGTCGATTTATTCGCTGATCGTGCTTGCGGCCGTTCATGAGGAATTCAATCCGATCCTGTCCACGCTGCTTGCCTTCGTGTTCAGCGGGGTGGCGCTGTATCTGCTGGCGGCACTCGTCTACGTCACCCTGACGCAGATGCGGCCCGCCATCGTCATCCATGCCATTCATGACGGGACGCTGGCGGCGCGCAAGCGCCAGCTCCCTATCATCATGCGGACCAGGCGATCGCCGCGCATCAATGATGGAGGGCGTATCGCGGTGCACTCGCGTGGAGACGGTTACGTGGGTTATGTCGATCTCGATCTGCTCGACAAAGCCATCGGTGGCCGGCGGCAGGATCTGGAGATCGTGCTGCAGGTGCAGATCGGTTCTTATGTGGCGCTCGGCGATGCGATCGCCGAGATCCGGACACTGTCGGACATCGATACCGCCGGTCTCCAGGAAGCGATCCGGCGGGCTGTGAAACTGGGGCGGGCACGCGATCTGCAATACGATCCGTTGCACGGCATCGAGCAGATCGTGAACATCGGCTGGACCACGATCTCAACCGCCCAGCAGAGCCCGATCGCCGGCGCTCAGGCCATCGACGCGCTCCGGGACCTCCTGGCCGTCTGGAGCGGGAATGAAGAGGGAGCCGAAAACGACGAGAAGCTCCCGATCGTTTACCGCGATGATATTCCGTCCGCGCTGTTGCGCGCGTTCGAATCCCTCGCGGTCGCCGCCGGGGAATCCCGCCAGCACCAGAACTTCGCGCTGGTGCTTCTGGTGTTCGCCAAGATGTTCGAGCGGTTGCCGCCGGCCCAGCGGTCGCTCGCCGAGGCTATCGTTCCGCGCATCCTCTCCGGAATGGGGGAGCTGGTGCTGACGACCGAACTGGACGAAGCGCTCATGGTGCTTGCCGCCGCTCTCGACACAGCGGGGAGCGGGGCGACGGCAGAGGTTGTCCGCCAGGCACGTGATCACGCGCACAACAAGCCGGATGGCCGGAGCTAAGGGCACGCGCCGCTGTCTCCCGGTGATTGCGCAGGTTTCGCCGTGCCAGAATCCCGCGGTGCGCGGCGACGGGTCGCCATGAAAGTTCACTCGGACCCGGGCTGGGGTGCTTTTCCGGCCCCGTTGGCCGCTACTCCGGCCCGCCCTCCAGCGCATCCTTGATGCGGCGTTCGATCAGGTCCATGTCGAGCCGGCTGCGGTCTTGAACGATCTGCCGGACCGTTTCGTTGACCGTGCGCAGGTCTTCCAGCAGGTCACGCAGGATCTCCTGTTGCTGGCGTACGCGGGTGATTTCCTGGGGCTCGCGAACGAGATCGCGGACAATGGAGTCTTCGGCGCGCGAAGCGATCACCGGCTCGGGCTGACCTTCCAGATAGACGAACGTCCTGCGCCCGGGCCCGCGTTCGTCCTCGATCGGAATGATGGCCACCACCTGGTCCGAACGCACGTATTTGCCATAGCCCAGCGGTACCAGAACGCCACCGTGAATTCGCATGCGAGTCCCTCCTTCCTGGCGGAGCAGCGCAGCCTGTCGAAAGCCATTCGGCAATCCGTGCCCAAAGTCTATGTCAAAAACCTGTGTACGGCCCTGGAATGGGTTGGCCTCGGGCGGCACGCCGTTCCGGTGTCTCAGGACAGCGTGATCTGCCGGTACATCTTGATGGCGAACACCGAACCATGGCCGGGCCGGGACTTCACTTCGATCTCGTGCTGGAGCAGTTTGGCCGTGCGTGTCACGATCCAAAGGCCCAGGCCCATGCCTTTGCCCAATACCTGTGGGCGGGTGTCGAGACGGTAGAACGCATTGAAGATCACCTTGAGCTTTTCCTCCGGCACCCCCGTACCGGTGTCCCACACCTCGACCTGGACATGATCCCGGCGGCGCCGGCAGGCGATCAGGATCTTGCCTGTGGGGGTGTGGCGGATCGCATTGATGACGAGATTGCGGAGCATGCGGCTGAATAGCACGGGGTCGGTCGGCACGACCTCGCCGGAGCAGGAACGGACCCGCAGCAGCAACCCCTTCTGCCGGGCCACCATGTGAAACTCGTCGGCGATGGGAGCGATCAGATCTTGCAGTTTGCAGGGCTGAACGGCGGGCTGGATCTTCCCGGTTTCAAGGGCGGAGAGGTCCAGCAGGGTATCGAGCAGATGGAGCGTATTGTCCAGGACCATGGACATCTGCTTCGCGATGGTGCGTTGGGTCTCGGTGGTCAAGTCCATGTTCAAGGCATCCAGATAGAGCCGCAGGCTCTGGACCGGCTGGCGCAGGTCGTGGCTGGCCGCTGCCAGGAATGTCGACTTTGCGATGTTGGCCCGCTCGGCCTCTGCGCGTGCCTGACGCTCGGCTTCTTCGGCCCGCTGGCGTTCCGCGATCTCGGCGACGAGCTTTTCGTTGGCGACCCGCAACTCATTGGTGCGCTCCTGTACCCGCTGTTCGAGGTGCTGCAGCAGTTCGGCCAACTCGTCGGCCAAGAGGCTCTTTTCGACTTGCGTGGCCAGTGCCCCGGTGAGGACCGCGTGCTGATTGCGGGCAAACAAGGAGAGCACCAAGATGAAGATCAACGCCATGGCGCCCATTGCCGTGTGCGCGGCTGTTCCCGCGAGCATGAAGCGTGCGGCGAGCGGCAGGACGCTCGTCAAGAGGAACGCGAAGTAACTCGACAACGAATATGACAGGCTGACTGCCGCGCCCGCCGCCATGCCGCCGACCACGAAGGCGAGAAATATCTGGTAGAACTCCTCCTCGGGAAAGAGCAGAAAGGCGCCGATACCCCATAGCGATCCGGTGGTGAGGGCACCGAAGAACATCCGTCGCTCCCAAAGCTCCAATCGCTCGTGTGGTGAGGGTCCCCTGCGCTTCCAGTTCCACCACAGGACCATGCGGGCACTCACGACCGCAAGCATCGCCATCCACCAGAGAAGGATTCGACCGGTCGGTTCCACGCGGGCCAGCACGAGCGCCACCAGGGTGGCGTTGACGACGTTGGCTGCCAGCGCGACGGGCAGTTGTCTGAACAGAAGCCGCACGCTTGCGGCGCGGACATCCGGGCGACGCGCGTCATAGAGGTTCATGCGGGCTTCGGGACAAACGCAATCAGGGGTTACACGAAAGGCCGGCGCGGTGTCCGGCGCATGTCATCGAGGCGCACAGGCGCGGCGGGCGTGTTGTACGGCATGTCATCCCACATGGACGGCACGAGACGCGATAACCGTCGTTATCGTCCATGACCGGCAGGCCGTGCCTGCGGCGCGGTTACAGTCGCGTATTGTCCCGAGGCGGTCTGACCCGTTTATCCGGCATGACCTTCTGCGTCGGTCGTGCGGTTGTTGGTGTCCATCCGGTTCTGGGCGGAGATGGGTTCGATAGCGGGAAGGGAGAAGTCCTTTTCATGATTCCCTCTTGTGTGCCGATGTTGACATCCTCGGGTAGTCGTGCCGTATAGGCATGCGTGCGTACCATTGAGGATAGCAGGGGATAGCATGTAGTAAATGCGGTTGTCGTGCGGCAGCAGGGCGGCCGCAGACCTGGGATCGTTACGGGGCAGGGCGGCCAGCCTGCCCCCGTTCCACGTCGCCTCCGGCGCTCCTGTCGCTCCAGAGCGGCGCGCGGCGGACGGCAAACTCCGCCAGCAGCCGCGATCCTTGGCGCAACAGCCGGGTCAAGCCGCTCCCTTTCCCGTCGACGCCCAGTTCCACCGGCGGTTGCGAGCCGGCCATGAGGGCGGCGATCTGGTCGGCATCAATGGTCTCGTGTTCGATGAGTGCATGTGCCATGGCATGCAGCCGGGCCTCCTGCTCGCGCAGGATGGTCCTGGCGCGGCGATAGGCTCGCTCCACCACGGCACGCACTTCCGTGTCGATCAATTGTGCGGTGGCCGGCCCGACGTTGCGCAACCGGCCCGCGCCACCCAGGTAGACGTTCCCGCTGTCCTCGTGATAGACCAGCGGACCGACGCGCTCCGAGAGTCCCCATTTCGTCACCATGTCGCGCGCCACTTCGGTGGCCCGCTGGAAGTCGTTTGCCGCGCCCGTGGTGACCTGATCCGGGCCGAAGACCAGTTCTTCAGCCACCCGTCCGCCGAACAGCGTCGCGAGCATGCTTTCGAGTTGGCGCTTGCTGTAGTTGTACCGATCCTGCTCGGGCAGAAACATCGTGACGCCCAGCGCCCGCCCGCGCGGGATGATGGAGACTTTGTAGACGGGATCGTGATCGGGCATGAGCAGCCCCACGATGGTGTGCCCCGCCTCGTGGTAAGCGGTGATGCGCTTGTCTTTCTCCGACATCACCAGTGTGCGCCGCTCCGCCCCCATCAGCACCTTGTCCCTGGCTTGCTCGAAGTCGCGCATGCAGACCTCCGTGCGGTGTGACCGCGCGGCCAGCAACGCCGCTTCGTTGACCAGGTTGGCGAGATCGGCGCCGGAGAGGCCCGGCGTGCCCCGGGCGATGACCGCGGCGTCCACATCCTCCGCCAGCGGCAGCCGGCGCATGTGCACCTCAAGAATTTGTTCACGCCCCTTCAGGTCCGGCAGCCCGATCGGTACCTGACGGTCGAACCGCCCCGGGCGCAACAGCGCCGGATCAAGCATGTCGGGCCGGTTCGTCGCCCCGATCACGATGATGCCCTCGGTGCCGCTGAATCCGTCCATCTCCACCAGCAGTTGATTGAGGGTCTGTTCGCGCTCGTTGTGCGCCCCCGGCTCGCCGTGGCTGCTGCGCTTGCCGCCCACCGCATCGATCTCGTCGATGAAGATGATGCACGGCGGGTTTTTGCGCGCCTCGGCGAAGAGGCTGCGTACCCGGGCCGCCCCGACGCCGACGTAGAGTTCGACGAAGTCCGAGCCGGAGAGGCTGAAGAAAGGGACGCGCGCCTCGCCGGCGATGGCGCGGGCAAGGAGGGTTTTGCCCGTGCCCGGCGGTCCCACCATCAGTACGCCGCGGGGGATGCGGCCGCCGAGTCGCTGAAAGCGCGCCGGATCGCGCAGGAAGTCCACCAATTCGGCCACTTCCGCCTTGGCCTCCTCGATCCCGGCCACGTCCGCCAGCGTGGTGCCCGGGTGACCGGCCATGCGGCGCCGGTGGCTGAACTTCTTGAAGTCCACGGTCGATCCGCCCAACTGCTTGCGCAGGACGAATACCACCAGCCCGACGATCACCAGCACCGCCAGCAACGGCCCGATAAATCCCGTGGAGAACGAGTCCGCGCCGGTGGCATGGGTGTTCGGTCCGACGCTCACCCGGACCTTGTGTGCCAGCAGCCGCTCCATCAGGCCTGGATCCGACGGCAGCAGCGTGACGAACTCGCCGTCGTCGTGCCGCACCCCCTGCAGCCGGTCGCCCGCCCTGGTGAGCGTGACCTGCTTGACCTGTCCTTGCTGAACCGCGGCGATGAATTCGGAATAATCCAGTGAGGCGACCTCCGGCTCTTCCCCAGGGGCGTACCAATTCCACAGCAGTGCGGCCAACGCCACGACGAGTATGGAAATAAGTATCAAAATGCGGGTACGGATATTCATGGTTAGCGTATGGTGTCTATATCTCCCGAAACGATCCTGTTTTTCCGGAGGGCCGATTCGCCGTCAGTCCGGAAGAACGCTACAGATTACAGGGAAGCCGCGCCGCAAACCTTGATCCATGCCTAGAAATGGTTAGGCATCGTGGCGTGGCTGATCGATGGCGGGCTTAGGAGAGGGGCTGCGGAAGGCGAAAAGCGGGGAGTTCGGCGTGGCGGCGTCGTTTTGGTCAGCCGACGGGGCGCGGATCGGCCCGGAGAGGCGGCGTTTCGCTCAGCGATGGGTGCGCGGGAAGGGTGGACCTGGCGAGTGTCGGGGCGCTGGGAAATCCGGATTGAATTACCGTTACTTTGCGATCTTGCGGCATGCACAGGCGCCGGCTCTGCCGCACGAACCGGCGCCGTGGCGGAAAGACCGGCTGGGTAGCGGCGTACCGCTTCTGGAAGCGACCCAGGGAAGCCTCAAGCTTCCCTGGGTCCATGACGGTATGTCAGACTCGCGCCCCCCGGCGTCGCTGCATCTGCCGATAGATGAACAACAGCAGGATCGCTCCGAGCACCGCGAGAATCACGCTCCAGATGTCGACGCCGGTGACGCCGCCCAGCCCCAGGGCGGATGCGATGAAACCGCCGACCAGAGCGCCGGCAATACCGAGAAGAATCGTGATGATGATTCCGCCCGGGTCCCGGCCCGGCATGAGCCATTTGGCTATGATGCCCGCGATTGCTCCGAGAATGATCCATGTCAATACGCTCATCGTCGCCTCCTTCGGGGCGGTTACCCCGGTCCGTGCTCCGCTACCCTACGGTGGTTTCCGGCTGAATCTACACCCGTAACGGGCATGATCGGCAGCCTGTGCCGGACCCGCGTCCTGTCATTGCTCAGGCCATTCCCTGCTGGTGCCGGCTGCCGGACGGTGTCGACCCGGTTGGGAACGTTTGAACTGCACCCGTTAAGAAAAAGTATATTGCGTTCGTTGCCTGTCATTGCGTGGCCGCGGGACGAAAGTCGAATATGCCTGCCGCGCGCGCGGATTTGCGCACGGACCGTGCGCGTCGGTACTGACGCGTTGCGCCCATTCCGGATGTGCCGGCAGCGGGGCTTCACCGGTTCGGATCGCGGATGAGCAGCGTGTCGCTGCCACCGATGCCCAGGCCGATCAGCAACCAGGCGTTGGATTCCAGCCGCAACAGCCTGATGCTGCCGTTCTCGAACACCACCGGATTGCGCTCCGTCGGATCGTGGTCGATGAAGACCCGATAGGCGCCGTCGTACTCATAATGCAGACCGATGACCTGGATCGGGCTCAGCCCCGCGTTGTAGCCCCGGCGATAATCGTTGAGGGCCCGCTCCAGGAGCGCCTTCGATGGTGGTTCGGCGACGGAGGGCGCGGCGGCGATCATGAGACAGGTCAAGGCAAACGCAGAAACGAAGCGTTCCATGTCCGGCATCTCCCTATGCAAGACCAGTGACGTGCACCACGAGAGATCTGGCGAAACCTTGTCACAACAACAATAGTACACTAACCATAAGCAGCCGTAGGCGGTCGGCGGGTGCCTGGTGACCGTCGTGACGGCGGCAGCGGTTTGCCGAACGCGGCAACCGTAAGGAGTCACCGGCATGACGGATACGATTCTTGCGCTTTATCCTGAACCGGGAATCGAGCGGCCGCTCGCGGGGACCTATCTCGCGCATAACCTGCATGAACTCGGCACGCGCGAGCGGCCGTTCGTGTACGCGAACTTCGTCTCCAGCATCGACGGCAGGATTGCGGTGGTCGAGGCCCACACGGGCGAATCCTATGTGCTGGAGGAGTTGGCGAGCGGGCACGACTGGCGGCTGTTTCAGGAGCTGCAGGCCCAGGCGACATGTCTCGTGACCCACGGCGGTTATCTGCGCGCGCTGGCGGCGGGCAAGTTCAGCGACATCCTCCAGGTGGGCATTTCCGAACAGGCCGCGGACATCGGCGACTGGCGCCAAGCGCACGGTTTTACCGGCCAGCCGGCGGTGGCGGTGGTGAGCGCCAGCCTGAACTTTCCGCTGCCGCCCTCTCTGGAGGCACACGGCCAGACGGTGTACATCATTACTGCCCATGGCGCGTCGGCGGATCGGGTGCGCGCGTGGGAACGGCGGGGATATCCGGTGTTGTTCGCAGGAGCCGGTGCGAGGGTGGAGGGCGGTCCGCTGGTCAAGGTGCTCACGCAATTGGGCTACCACCGGCTTTACCTTCTGACCGGGCCGACCATGCTGGATACCATGTTCCGCGATGGCGTCCTCTCGCGCCTTTATCTCACGATCACCCATCAGGTCATCGGCGGGGAGAAGTTCCACACGCTGGTAAGCGGTCCCGTGCTCGGGGGAGCCGGGCGGCTGCGGCTGCGCACGCTGTTTTATGACGCCGCTGCGCCGAAGGGCACAGGTCAGTGGTTTGCGAGCTTTGACGTTCGCGGCCGGGACGGGGCGCCGGGCTGAGGGAATGGCGCCAGAGCGGTCTGGTCCTGGAGGACAAGCGCGAAGCCGCGCCTGGTGCACGCCATCATGCCGGACTCAGGCGGGTATGGCCATGACGCCGCTGGCTCGTGTCACAGCTTGCGGACGGTGAACGGAGCCGGCAGCGTTCGTCCGCACTCGATGGAGCGCAGCAGGCAGGTCCAGAAGTTGTTGACAGGACACTGGCCGACGAACTCCGCCAGCCGATGGCCGAGAGCGTTACGGGTGACGCGTATCGTGGTGACGTGGCTGTCCCAGGTGCCGCAGTCGCGGACGAGGCGAAAGTACTCCGTTGTCATGTGCCCTCCTTGGTCGGCCCGATGCGCTGGCCGATCTGCACTGCATTCGCACATAAAAGCATGGCAAGATACATGCCATGCTTTACAAGCAAATGAATGGTTGACGGTTTCGTGTCGGCAGCGGGCGGCGGGGCCACGCAACTGTAAGAACGGTTGACGCCCGACAACGCACTTCTGACAGTTATTGCCTGAATGGACAGGCGTTTGGTTGTCGGCGCCGCTGTAAAGAATAATGACGGTGGGAAGCGTGATGACCGTCGAAAGCATGCTCTGCGGGGGCGGTCAGGAGTATTCGGTCATGGGCAAAGGTGTCATTCACGTCGCCGGCATCATCGATCAAGCCGAGGCGGACATGCTGGTCGATTGCGGGGCGGATGTGCTCGGTTTTCCGTTCCGGTTGGCCAAGCACCGGGAGGATCTTTCCGAGGAAGAAGCGGCGCGAATCGTGCGCGCGCTCGGTCCAGCCGCCCAGACGCTGCTCATCACCTATCTGGCGAAGGCGGAAGAGATCGTCGCGCTGTGCCGGAGGCTGGGTGTGGCTGGCGTGCAACTGCACGGCGACATCGATGTTGCGGAACTGGAGCAGCTGCGGGCGCTATGGCCAGGTTTGCGGGTGATCAAGAGCCTCATCGTGCGGGATGCCAATGGCGAGGCGCTCGAGCGGGAGGTGAAGCGGCTGGAGCCGCATGTCGATGCGTTCATCACCGACACCTTCGATCCCGTTACCGGAGCGACCGGCGCCACGGGCAAGGTCCACGACTGGAACGTGAGCCGCAGGCTGGTGGAGGCATCGACGTGCCCGGTAATTCTGGCCGGCGGGCTGAATCCCGGCAACGTGCGCGTGGCGATAAGGGCGGTGCGGCCGGCCGGGGTGGATGTGCACACGGGCATAGAAGGCCCGGACGGCAGGAAGGACCGGGAGTTGGCGGCGCGGTTCGTGGCGGAGGCGCGGGCGGGATTCGCGGAACTGTGCCAGAAATGCCGTTAGCGGGCGGATGTCCTCACATGCCTGACAAATAGTACGCGAAGAAACGGATGCCCCACGTTGTATGCGACGTGTGTGCTGGTGTTGTGGTTGGTGCAGGTCGCGTCGACGCAGCCCAGCTCAACGTAACGGCCGTTTGCCGGATTTCGCAGGCGCTCAAGCGTGCAGTTCCAGAATATCGCCGTCGGCGACCGGGTGATCGCGTCCCACATGCTGGCCGTCGAAGCCGCCGGCGCCCCAGATCCGCGCGTATTTCAATGTGGTGGCCAAGTCCTTGTGTATGAGCCGCGCCACGTCGTGTACCGTCTGGCCGCGGCGTACGGTAAACGGCCTCTCCTTGTCGGGCGGGCGGCCGGGCGCCTTGGTGTAGACCCGCACGATGCCCAGCTTCTCAAACAGCCAGGGGCCGATGGCGCCCAGTCCTGCGCCGGTGATCGCCGCCACCGTCAGCGCGGGATAGCGCAGGCCGGTGAGTTCCCGGAAGACCTCCAGTTCGTCCTGTAGCCGGGGGATCCGATCCGCCTTGTTGGCGAGCATGAGCGTGGGCAGGCGCAGGGAGAAGGGATCGTAGTCGGGGGCCTCGGTGTCGTCCGCCAGCGCAGGCGCAGGCTCCCACTGCTCCGTCAGGACGATGCGCTTGTCGTGCAGGATCCGGTGCAGTTCCTGCACCTGGTCCACGCATGCCGGATCGCTCAGGTCCACCACCAGCAGGCAGGCATCCGCGGTCTGCAAAGTGTTGGCGAGCCAGGGTATCGGATACTCGGGTGCGACCGGAGGCAGGTCGATGAGCTGGAAGTGGATGTCCTGGTAGGGCAGCATCCCGGCCTGCGGGTACTGGGTGGTGAACGGATAGAGCGCGCTTTCTGCGTTGGAGCCGGTGAGCCGGGCGTGCAGTGCGGACTTGCCGGTATTGGGCGGGCCGAGCAGCGCCACCTGGGCGGCCCCCTCCGGCCGGATGACGATGGCCGGGCCGGTGCGCGCGCCGCCTTTCCTGGGCCCGGCAAGTTCCTCGGTGAGTTCCTTGATGCGCGCCTTGATGTCCCCCTGCAGGCGGTCGGTGCCCTTGTGCTTGGGGATGGTGCGCAACATCTCGCGCAGGCACTCCAGTCGCTCCCTGGGATCGCGCGCCCTTCGATAGGCGGCCTCGGCGGCCTTGTATTCGGGCGTGAGATTGGCTGGCATAAGCGTGTGCGGGCCGGTGTGGCAAACAGTCCTCACAACAAGGATAACGTACGCCCCGGGGGCGAGTGACCCGCGCAGGGCGCGCGGTGCCGTCAACGCGCCTTTCTGTCCGGTATTCGCGTCCATCGCCGGTTTGGGCCCTGCGCGGTTGAGGCAAATCAATGGGGCGGCCGATTGCCCGGGGCACACTTGCCGGGGAATTTTCCGATAAAGATGCATGAGGTTTTTCAGTGTCCCGCAGCAACGAAATGACGAAGATCGCCGCCCTGGTCTGTGCGTTCGCCTGCACCCTGCCCGCCGCGCGGGCCACCGCCGCCGAGGGTGAAGGAGACCTGCCGCGTCTCTGGCGCGAACCATCCAGCGGGATGGAATTCGTGCTGGTCAAAGGGGGTTGTTATGAAATGGGCGATACCTTCGGGGATGGCGACCACAACGAACGCCCGGTGCACGAGGTCTGTGTCGACGATTTCTACATGGGGAAGTACGAGGTCACGCAGGGGCAATGGAGCCGGATCATGGGGAACAATCCGGCGGCCTTTCCCAAAGGCGACGACTACCCCGTGGAAAGTGTTATGGTGAGCGAGATCGAGACCTTCATCCTGCGCCTGAATCAGGCGGGCCATGGCCTCTTTCGGCTGCCCACCGAGGCGGAATGGGAGTATGCCTGCCGCAACGGCGGGCAGAGGGTCAAGTACGGGACCGGCGGCAACGAGATGAGTCATGATCTGGCAAATTATCTCGGGGAGGAGGACGATCCATGGCCGGAGACCGCACCGGTCGGGACGTTTCCCCCCAATGCCCTGGGGCTGCACGATATGTCTGGTAACCTTTGGGAGTGGGTGGCGGACATTTACGCGGCCGACGCCTATCAGAAGCATGACCGTATCAATCCGTTGTACATGGAGTCCGGACCCAGCCGTGTGGTGCGCGGCGGCGGTTGGTCGCACGATTCCCAGTTTGCGCGGTGCAGCAAGCGCCACATGCACTGCCGGCCCAGTGTCCGCTACGACATAATCGGCTTTCGGCTCGTGCGCGAAGTTCCTTAGAAGCCGTTGGTAAACCGCCGGGAAGCGCGCCGGAATCGGGAGATCAAACTGCGCAGCACAAAGCCTTTCTTTGTCTTTGCGTTTAAAGCAAGCGCCGCGTTGCCGCCTTCTGGCGTTCGCTTCATTTGTTTGCAATTACCGGCAGGCCGCAATTTCCTCTGCGGTACCCGTGTCCTGCAACGCGAAGATGCGGACCGGCCGGCCCTTGAGGCTGCGCTGGGGCAGGAGCGCATAACGGCCGGGCGCCAGGGGGTACAGCCGGCGGCGGTTCACGATTTCCGCGGCCGGGGCCGAGAGCGTGAGGGCTGGCAGGTGCGTCCTGCGGCCGTCCACCTTTACCACGGTGCGGCCAGCATTCAGCCGTTCCGCAATCCAGGCCGGGGTGCGCGTGTTGACGAGGCTGTAATGCACGTAATCCCAGAGCAGAAGTTCGCCGAGCACCGGATCGCGGGCGAGATACGGGAGCAGAAAATCCGTCACGCGCTCGAACAGGGAGTCGGGGCTCAGCGGCTCCGTCGCCAGTGCCATGCCGCGGTGATCCAGCAGGGCATCGAAGCACGCGCTCACCTGGCCGTCGAAATGATGCGGCACGAGCTGCATGAAGGTGTGCACCAGAAGTCCGCTGTTCCACAGCCGTTCCAGTAGTTCCGCGTAGTGTTTGAAGCGGATCAGTTCGACGAAACTGAGCCGGTCGTGGGCCAGGATTTCATAGGGCGGCTCGTCGTCCCAGAGATAGCCGAAGCGCGCCGCCTGTTCGCGCAACGGCGTGCCGGGCAGGAGCTTGAGCGTGCCCAGTTGCAGGTGCTCGGGAAAGAGTTGAAACACCCGGTCGAGGGAACGGCGGCACTGTGCGGCGTCCTCTTCCGGCAGCCCGACGATGAGGTCGAGGTGCACGTGATGCTTCTTGAGGGCGATCAGTTCGCGGATGTTGGCCAGGGCCTTGGGGATGTCCATGCGCCGCTCGATGCGCTCCAGAACGGCGGGTTCCAGGGTCTGCAGTCCGATCTCGAATTGAAACTTGCCCGGCGGCGCCTGGCGGAAGATCGCGATGGCCTCGGGCGAGACGCGGTCCGGATTCAGTTCCAGGTGGAAGCAGAGCGTTTCGGGCGTGCGTGCGAAGCGCTCCAGCAGTTGCACGGTGCGCGCCGTGCCCAGATGGAAGCTGCGGTCCAGCAGCTTGATGGTCTTGTTACGCAGCGTTTCAATGACGGCGAGATCTGCCTCGATGCGCTCCACGGGGAGCGTGCGCAGGCGCTCCCGGGCGCTGGTGCAGAAGCTGCAGCGATAGGGGCAGCCACGGGAGGTTTCCCAGTAGACCAGGGGCTTGTTGCGGTCGATCAGGCCGGCGGGCATCGGCGCGGGTATCTCTTCCGGCGCGAGCGGGCGTATCGGGTTGGAGATGACGGCGCCTTGCGCGTCGCGCCAAATGAGCCCGGAGACCGCCTCTGGACTTCCCTGGCCGTAAAGATGCCAGCGCGCGAGATCGCGAAAGGCCCGCTCGCCTTCACCGTCGATGACGAAATCCACCGCGCTTGCGGCGCGCAGCAGTTCCGCGCCGCGCGGCCCAGCCTCGGGACCGCCGAACACGATGCAGGCGTCGGGCAGGAGTTTGCGCAAGTTGGCCGCGAGCCGGAGGCTGGCCTGAATGTTCCAGAGGTAGGTGGAGAAGCCGATGAGCGCAGGTCTTGTGATGGCCAGTTCCGCCGTCAACCAGTCGAGCTTGTTCTTCACGAGGGGCTCGTACAGCCTGATTCCGGCATGGAACGGCTCGTCGCGACAATAGGCGGCTATGGAGCGCAGGGCCAGCGAGGAGTGGCTGGGGCCGGCGTGCAGCGTGATCAGGGCAATGCGCGGCGAGGGGGTGAAGTCGGTTTTCATGGCGCTATTGTACCCGTTTTCTGCCCGGTTCCCTGTCGGCCGGTGTGGAACAGCCGGACGGAAAGGTGGCGGACGCACAAGTGAGTTTGCCGGGCAAATAGCCGGAATATGCCGAGATGGCAAGCGATTGGGGAAATCCCTTGTGGTGTTTTCCCGGCGCAAGGCCTATCCTGTGCTCTGCGGCTCCACTCCGACAGTTGGCAGGTCCCTCCTGAATATTCAGTCAGTAGTCGCTTCCATCTCGTTTCGAGATCGGGCTGCAGGTAAACGGCAATCTATTTTATGAAGGTGACAGTGCGTGATTACAGGAACAGTTAAGTGGTTCAACGAAACCAAAGGTTTCGGTTTCATTTCGGTAGATGACGGCGGCAAGGATGTTTTCGTGCATTACTCCGCCATCAAGGGCAGCGGCTTCCGGAGCTTGGCAGAAGGTCAGAAGGTGACCTTTGAGGTGCAGCAGACCCCGAAGGGGCCGTCGGCTGTCGATGTCACGCCCCTTTGACCGCGGGCTGACCGCATAGGAAATGCGTCAAGCAAGAACCCCGCTGATGGCGGGGTTCTTTTTTTGCAGAAAACGCTCTTTTGACGCAGCCATCCCGGCTGCGCTCCGATGTATTCGCGTTCGCTCGGGCAACTCTCTTCCCGAAGGATTGGCCCGGCGTTTGGTCAAAGGTGGTCGAGCCGCGCATTCGTCAGCCCTAACGTCTGCCGCGGTGGCGGGCGTTCCTGGGCTCTTCCATGTTCACCCGCAAGGGTCTGCCCTTGAAGGTCTTGCCGTTGAGGCCGGCAATTGCCGCGCGCGCCTCGTGGCCTTCCATTTCCACGAATCCGAAGCCGCGGCATGCGCCAGTGAAGACATCCGTGTTCAGTTTGAGGGAACGCACCCGACCGTGCTGGGAAAAGAGTGCGAGAATGTCTTCTTCTGTCGTATCGGAGGGCAGGTTGCCCACGAAAACCTTTTTCATGCTGGCCTTCCTCTCTGTTGTGGCCGTTGGAGGGAGTGTGCGTGTGGAGCACACCGTAATAGTGCGCGAGGCGACGGAAATATGGAGTCAGCCTGCTGGAGCAGTTCCTCTTGGAGCCGATGTGTCGATGCCGCCAAGGGGATTTGCCGAGAACCGCCCGGAGACATAGCCGCCTGACAACGGCGCCTGTCTGATGATCGTGTACAGTCGAAAACTGCGGATGCTGGCCGGTCGAATTCGTCAGCAGGATAACATGAAGCGTGCGGTTTCCCTAATCGCGGCGTTTCCTGCGTGGTCCGCGTTGCTTGACGAGGCGTGCAGTGGATTTCGCAAAACGGTCGCAAGGCATTGGTATTGTTAGTGGTACTGCGGCGTCACGCCCGGCATGGGGAACGCCGGACGGCCGGAAGGAGCGCCGCGATCTTTTGGCCGGCACAAATCCCGCATAGCATATGCCGCATGACGCGACCCGCACCCAATACGCAGACCTTCACCGACCACGTTGCGCTCGCAGCGGCGCTGAAACAGGCGGCGGCATCGAGTCGGCAGCGCCGTGCGCTGGTGTTGGCCGGCGCCGAAGCCTGGTGCCGGCAGGCGGCGACGAGTATTACCCATGATCTTGCCTTCAGCGATGTGCTTTGGGTCACCGCGCACTCGCCGGAAGGAGCGCGCGTGGTGCAGGGGTCGCAGGCCGGTACCGTGCTGGGACAGGAGTTCGACGCGGTGGTGTTCGATGCCCACAGCGGTTTCGGTGCGGATGCTTTCGGTGCGGTCACTGGAACCCTGTGCGGTGGAGGCGTGCTGCTTCTGCTGACGCCGTTCCTGGCTGAATGGCCGGATTTTGCGGACCCGGAACATCGGCGCATCGCGGTGGCGCCCTACGAGGCGGCGCAGGTGACGGGGCGTTTTCTACGGAGGTTCGTGCGCGTGGTGCGCACGGCGCCGGGTGTGGTGGTGGTCGAGCAGGGAAGGGCGGTCCGCGCGCCGGAGCGCAGCGCGTTATGCGTTGCGAAGGATTTTTCCGTGCCGGAAGCGTCGGCGGAAGAGGACGCGGACTGCCGGACGCAGGACCAGCGCCAGGCGGTGGAAGCCATCCTGCGGGTGGCGACGGGCCGCAGGCGCCGATCCCTGGTGTTGACGTCGGATCGCGGACGCGGCAAGTCCGCCGCCTTGGGGATCGCGGCGGGTCGGCTGTTGCGGCGGGGCCTGCGGCGCATCGTGGTGACGGCGCCGCGCATGGACGCGTCCGCCGCCGTGTTCGCCCACGCCCAGCGCGCGCTTCCGGAGGCCGAGGCGGCACGCGGTGTCGTGCGCCTGGGCGAGGCGTGCATCGAATTCGTGGCCCCCGATGAACTGGTGCTCGCGCCGCGGCGTGCGGACCTGGTGCTGGTGGACGAGGCGGCGGCGATACCGACCCCGCTCCTGGAGCAAATGTTGCGGCGCTATGCCCGTATCGCCTTCGCCACCACAATCCACGGCTATGAGGGAACCGGCCGCGGTTTTGCAGTGCGGTTCCACCAGGTGCTGGATCAACTGGCGCCGGGTTGGAGCCGGCTGCGGATGGAGACGCCCATCCGCTGGGCGTCCGGCGATCCGCTGGAGCGGTTCGTCTTCGATGCGCTGCTGCTCGCCGCCGCCCCGGCGCCGGACACGGCGCTCGCGGACGCGCAGGCCGGGCATTGCACATTCGAGCGGCTGGACCGGGATCGGCTCGCGGAGGACGAACCTCTGCTGTCCGAACTCTTCGGGCTGCTGGTGCTGGCCCATTACCAGACCACGCCGAACGACCTGCGCCATCTGTTGGACGGTCCGAATATCGCCGTCCATGTCATGCGTTACCGCGGGCATGTGGCGGCCACCGCCTTGGTGACGGAAGAGGGCGGGTTCGATGCGGAAACGGCACGGGAGATCTACGCCGGCCGCCGCCGCCCGCGCGGCCATCTCATACCGCAATCGCTCGCGGCGCACATGGGACTGGAGGATGCTGCGCGGCTACGCTGCGCCCGTATCATGCGGATCGCGGTGCATCCGGCGGCGCAGGGCCGCGGGATCGGCACCCGCCTGCTGCGCAACCTCGTGCAGCAGGCGAACGAGCAGGGCTTCGATCTCGTGGGAGCGAGCTTCGGCGCCACGGGGGAACTGCTCCGGTTCTGGGAGCGCGCCGGATTTCTGCCGGCGCGCCTTGGGCTGACGCGCGAGGCGGCCAGCGGCACCCATTCGGTCATGGTGCTGCATCCCGTCAGCGATGACGGCGCAAGGCTCTTTGCCACGGCCCGCGCACGTTTTCTTGAGTCGCTGCCCCATCTGCTGTCGGATCCGTTGCGCGGGGTCGATCCGCGCCTGGTTGCGATTCTGCTGCGCAGCAACGTTCCGTTGTCGTTGAACCTGGATGCGCAGGACTGGCGTGACATCGTCGCGTTTGCGTTCGCACTGCGCGGCTATGAAGGAAGCCTTGCGCCCCTGTGGAAGCTGACCTGCGCAGTGCTCACGGACCCACGCAGCGCGGACGCGTTGAGCGACGCGGACCGCGACGTGCTCATCGCGAAGGTGCTGCAAAAGCGCGACTGGAAGGCCGTGGCTGCGACACTGGATTTGCCCGGCCGCGCAGCCGTGATCAAGGCGCTGCGCCAGGCCGCACGGCGCATGGTCATCCGCTATGGCGACGAGGCCGTGCAACGGGAAGTGGCGCGCGTGGGCGGGCGATGAGTGGCGATGCTTTATAACGTATCGGAAGCCGCGTACCGCAGAGGCGGTGTGAATGCTACGATCTCTTATGTCCGGCTTCGTCCACAGGTGGGTGCGATGCCGGTTGAGGACAGAAGAATCCGTTTACAAGAGGTAACCGATGGCCACGCTGTTTTCATCCTTCACGCTGCGTAGTGTCACGTTCAAGAACCGTATCTTCCTTGCGCCCATGTGCCAATATTCGGCGGAAAACGGCGTGCCGAACGAGTGGCACCTGGTGCATCTGGGCAGCCGCGCGGTGGGCGGGGCGGCGCTGGTGATGGCGGAGGCGACGGCGGTGGTGCCGGAGGGGCGGATATCGCCGTACGATCTCGGGCTCTGGAACGACGAGCAGGCGCAGGCGTTCCGGCCGATCGTGCAATTCATCAAGGCACATGGTGCGGTGCCGGCGATACAGCTTGCACATGCGGGACGCAAGGCCGCAACGGATGCACCGTGGAAAGGCGGCAGACCGTTGGCGACGGCGCAGGGCGGCTGGCAACCGGTCGGCCCCAGTGCCATACCCTTCGCTGCCGGATATCCGACGCCGCGGGAGATGACGGCCGCGGACATGGACCACGTGAAGGACGCCTTCGCGGCGGCGGCGCGACGGGCGCTGGCAGCGGGTTTCGAGGTGGTGGAGGTGCACATGGCCCACGGCTACCTCCTGCACGAATTCCTCTCGCCCTTATCCAATAAAAGGTCGGACGAGTATGGCGGCACGCTGGAAAACCGTATGCGCTTTCCGTTGCGGGTGGCGCAGGCGGTGCGCGACGCGTGGCCTGACGATCTGCCCGTTTTCGTGCGCATCTCGGCCACCGACTGGGTGGAGGGCGGCTGGGATTTGCCGCAGTCCATAGAGCTGGCGCAGCGGCTCAAGACCCTGGGGATCGATCTGATCGACTGTTCCACCGGCGGCAACGTGATGCACGCGGAGATTCCCGTCGGGCCCGGCTTCCAGACCCCGTTTGCCACTGCGATACGCCAGCAGGCAGGCATCGCCACCGGGGCGGTGGGGCTCATCACCGAGCCGACACAGGCCGAGCAGATCGTCGCGACGGGATTGGCGGATGTCGTGCTGTTGGCGCGGGAACTGCTGCGCGACCCGTACTGGCCGCTGCATGCCGCGGAGGCGCTGGGTGTGGATGTGCCCTGGCCGCTGCAATATGAACGCGCCAAACTGGCCTGATGCGCTCTCCTGGCGCATGGCCGAATGAAGAGGATGCATGTGATGCAACGAATCGACCGGGACGAGGAGCTCCGCGTAAAACTCAACGCGGAGACGGGCAAGATCACCTGGCGGGAACTGGAGCGACACTTCGCACGGGGCGTGGTGATCCGGGTAGCGGAGGACCTCGATCTCGTCGAGGTGGCCCTGCGCATGGCCAAGGACGACCGGCCCGCCGTCGAGCGCTGGCTGACGGAGGGGAAAGTGGAGCGGGCGTCGGCGGTGGATGCGCAGGATTGGCACCGGCGCGATCCGGTGTTTTGGGCGGTGGTGGTGGCGCCGTGGGTCCTGGTGCAGGAATTCAGGGCGCATTACGTCTCCTGACGGATCATGGCGGTAATGATCATCTGAGGACAGGCATATGGGAATGGAATCCGTTCGCAAGGTAGTGGCAGGCCTGGTGTTGTTGTGCGCGCTGGGCGCGCCTTTCACCTTCATCCAGGCCGAGCAGCCGGGCGCCGACCCGGCCATCAATCAGCCGTACCGGGACCCGGATTTCGACACGTGGGTGGCGCGGTTCGAGCAGCCGGGACGCGAGGTGTATGACTTGCGCCAGGAGATCGTTGCGGCAACGGGCGTGCGGGAGGGGATGGACGTGGCCGATATCGGCGCAGGCACCGGTCTGTTCACGCTGTTGTTTGCCCGGAAGGTGGGGGCCGAGGGCCGGGTTTATGCGGTCGATATCGCCGAGAAGTTCGTGAAAAACATCCGGCGGCGGGCGCAGGAGCAGGGCCTGAATAACGTCGTGGGCATCGTGAATAACCAAGCGGATACGAAACTCCCCCCGCAATCCATTGACCTGGCCTTCATCTGCGATGCCTACCACCATTTCGAGAAACCGCAGGAGATGCTGCGATCGATCCATCAGGCACTGAGGCCTGGCGGGACGCTGGTGATCGTCGACTTTCGGCGCGACGACGGAGCGAGCTCCAGTTGGGTGAAGGAGCACGTGCGGGCTGGCAAGGAGACAGTGATACGCGAGGTGGAGACGGCAGGGTTCGAACTTGCCGGAGACGAAGGCTTCCTGAAAAGAAATTACTTTCTGCGTTTCGTGAAGCGGGGCGCGGCGACCGTGCTCCAGTGAGGTGGTCGCGGGCGGTCAGGATGCGCCGGGCGCCCAATCGACGGTCAACTCGGACGGGTCTTCGCCGTAGCAGAGGCGGTTCTTGCCGGAACTTTTCGCCCGATACATGCGCCGGTCCGCAATGTCGATGAATTCGGCCAGGTCCCGCGGCCGGTCGCGCAAGTATTCAGCTTGGCCCAGGCTTGCCGTCAGCGGTGTGCCGTCCGGGCGCAGTCCGATGCCGTGACTGCCGAGGCGTTTCATCGTGGAGGCGGGATCCTTGCCATCGGCATGCGGCAGCACCAACAGGAATTCCTCGCCGCCCCAGCGGACCAGCAGGTCTTCCTTGCGTATCTGCTGGAGTATGGCTTGGGCGGCATTGCGCAATACCTCGTCGCCCGCCTCGTGGCCATAGGTGTCGTTGACGGACTTGAAGTTGTCCAGATCCATGAAGATCAGCGTGAGCGGTATGTTGTTGCGCCGCGCCATCAGGTAGTACTTCTCCAGCAGTTCTTCGCCGGCGCCTCGGGTAAAGGCGCCCGTGAGCGGATCGTGGGATGACTTGATGACGATCTCGCTGAGGTAATGCAACTGGCTCATGCCCGCCAGAATGGCGATGGTCGCGATCAGGGCGAACAGCCAGATCATTCCGAGATGGGCGTCCTGGCTGATGAAGCTGCTGCCGAATGCGCTGGACAGCAACTCCGCGAATAGCGCGGGCAGCGCGAAGATGAGCCCCTCCAGCGCGGTAAGCGGAAACACGCTCAGGCCTGCCGCCATGATGAACGGCAGAAAGGCGTAGCCGGTCACCAGGCTGGCGGTAAACCCCGTGAGCTGCGCGCCGCTGGAGGTGAACAACATGTGCGAGTACACGAAGAACAGCGTGGGGATCATGAACATCAGCGCCAGCGCGATATAGGCATCGCGCAGGCGGTCGGATTTGTGGTACAGCAGGGCGAGGGCGCCGAAGGCCACGGCGGCCGCGAGCCGTGCGGTAGCGAGCTTGAGGTACGTGCCCGGCGGGAAAAACATCATGTCCAGCACGATCCAGAGCGGGGTGAGCAGCGCGAACAGGGCCGCAATGAACCGCACGCGGGAGATGATCAGCGAGGTGCGTTGCGAGGCGACGATCTCGGGCTGGTACCAGGGGAACAGCAGCCCCCGCAGATCGGAACTGGCCCTGTCGCCAAGCACGCGGTCTAAAAGGCGAAAACTCATCGACTTGATGGGATTGATGCTCACGCTGTGTGATTCCTGCGCCCTTCTTATAGTTATCGGTTCTGCGCAAACCCTGGAGGTTCGGCGGGTCCGCCTGTCAGTTGGCATGCCGGAACCCCGCTGAATTTTGCTGCATTTTATGGGTGAAATGGCCCCGGGAAAAGCGATTTTCGCGATAGTCGCTGGAGCGCGCAATAACATTTTGATCTGTATTGGTATTTCGGGCGGCGAGCGTGCGCAGTGTCCCGGCGAACGCAAAAATACCGAGGTGGTGGCTGCGCCATAGACATGCGCGGCGCTTGTTCAGGCATCGAAACCCACCGCCCGGTACCTGTCCGATGGCCGGGCCGCCGCTCGGTTTGTCCGGAGCGACGGCCGTGGCGGGTTGCGCGGGGCGCCAGTCACTGCAGCATGGGCGGCGATCCCCCGGACAGTCCTCCCGGCGTTTCGGGCGGATTGGTCGGTGGCGGAGGGCTGGTGGGCGGGGTTTCGGGCGTTGCGACGCGCAAGCAATCGTTCGAGAACACCTGACCGCGGATCTCGCCTTCCGGATTCACGGGCGTGTGGACGTTGGCGTAAATCAGGCCTTCCCGTATGGCGGAAAACAGCGCGGCGGCGTTGTTGATGGGCACGCCGCAGACCGGTTCGCCGGCCGGATCGGTGATGTTCGCCGTGGTGATGGCGCCTTGGGCCAGCGCGTCGGCGGGTGGGTCGCCCTCGGGGGTGCTGGACGTGAACAGGGTCACCACGATGGGGCCGTTTTCGCCGGCGCGGGCGCAGTGGAGGTGTGCGGCGATAACCGGGTTCGTCCCGGTGACGTTCAAGGTGAATGTCGCCTGGGTGAAGGCCTCATCGAAGTCGAGGACGATGGAACCCGTACCCGCAGTGGCGACTTCGGGCACCTCCTGAGCACCACTCATCAGGGCCGTCAACTGACCCGTGTCGACTTCGTTTTGCGCGAGGGAGGTTCCGGCCAAGGCCAGACACGCGGCAAGGCCGGAAACGGCTGAAAGCGGATATTTCATGGCAGCGCCTCCTCAACATGCTGGATCGGCTCCGCCCGGGTTTGGTGTTGGCGATGGTCGCGGGGCGAGGGTCGTTCGAGATCTCCGGGGAACTCCGCCTGCGCCTCCCGGTTCCGTTTCATTTCGTTCCGTCGAATATATCCCAATGAGACAAGTATATGTCCGCTGGTTCATGAGGCGCGGAGGATGCCGAAAACCTGCGCGGCTCACGTTGCCGAGATGGAAGGATTTCGTGATGCCCGGCGTGGCGAGGCTAGAGTCAGTTATGCGTGCGCTTAAAGCGGGCGGGAAAAAGAAGTACAATTTTTTCTGGCTGAGGGAAAACCCCGAGCGGACTCGGACTTGTCCTTATTGTTCTTCGGGAGCATTGATGGTTTCCTGGCGGGTGTTCGTTGCGGAAGGCAATATGGTGGTCTGTTCAGATACGGCGCATTGTCACGCGACGGCGCCCGCACCGCAGCCAAAGGAGGGAAGCATGGCACAGACGTTCAGGGCGCGCATCGGACTCGCGATCGCCTTGATGCTGACGTTTCTCCTGACGGGGCCTTGGGCCGGCGCGGATATCCCGCCGCTGTCCGTGACGCTCAAGGATAGCGGCTTGGACTCCGGCTTCGGGCTCGAGCGCGCCGAATTCGGCATGGGCATGACGGAACTTGAGCCAAGGGTCGCGAAGGCAGCGGATGCCGACGATGAACAGGGCGGAGACAAGAAAGGATTCTGTTTTGCGACGTTCAACATCGAGGTATGCATTGGCAACGGCCTGCAGATTCACAGGGTAGCCGTTACCGAATAGCCGTTGCGGGAGGGCGGCGGCCAAGCGGGCTGGAAGAATTCGATTGAGGATTGTCAACGACGTCTATCCTTATTCGGATTAGGGTAAAGCCGTCGCCCACGCCGTGTGGGTGAGTAGAGCGGTCGGCGGTAACCGGTTCTGGCGGTTTACTCCGAGTCTTGACGCCGGTGGGTACAAACGGGATCTGTTTCTGTCCCGGCCTGTCCGTCAAGGAACCCCATTCGGGGGCAAACGCAGGACGCCGCCGACCGCGAGTTCCTTCCTCTGCTGCCGTATGGCAGTGGTGCTGTATCAAAGCCCGGCGCTATTCTCCGTTCGATCATCCAAGTCTTTCTGTTTTTTCCTGTCCTGTTTTGGGCCGTTTGGCGTGGCGTGGGATACGGTGCCGGGAGCGCCGTTCTGGATCGTCATGGGCCCGGCCCGCAAGGCGTCATGCGCGGTGATAAACTGCGAGGGAAGAAGCCGGGTCGAACATTTTGGCGAGCCGTGAGCGGCCGTCAGGGAGAGGGATGAAGGCGATGGAGCATGATGGCACGGAGATGGCCTGCCTCACGCGGCGGGAACTGCTCAAACTGATCGTGGGGACCGGGATCATGATGACGCAAGGTTCACTCTTCGCGGAGAACGGAAGCGACAGCCTGGGACGACGCGTGATACCGCGCAGCGGCGAGGCGATTCCCATGGTGGGATTGGGAACGTACCAGACGTTCGACGTCGGGCCGGGCGCAGCGGAGCGGGAGCCGATCAAGGAGGTGTTGCGGCGGTTCGTTGCGGCGGGCGGCAGTGTGATCGACTCATCGCCCATGTACGGCAACGCCGAATCGGTGGTGGGCGATCTGGCGGCGGAACTGGGCGTGCAGGGCGCACTGTTTCTGGCCACCAAAGTATGGACCCGCGGCCGGGAGGAAGGCATCCGCCAGATGGAGCGGTCCATGCGACGCATGCGCACCGAGCGCATGGACCTCATGCAGGTGCACAACCTGGTGGATTGGCGCACCCACCTCGCCACCTTGCGGGAGTGGAAGGCGCAGAACCGGGTGCGCTATGTCGGGATCACCCATTACTCGGTATCGGCCTACGATGAGCTGGAACGGCTGATGCGCGCCGAAGAGCTGGACTTCGTGCAGTTCAACTACTCCATGGCCACGCGGGAGGCGGAACGGCGGCTGCTGCCGCTGGCGCAGGAACGTCAAATCGCCGTGCTGGTGAATCGTCCCTACGAAGAGGGAGCGCTGTTCGCGCGGGTGCGCGGCAGGGAACTGCCCGGTTGGGCCGCGGATTTCGATTGCCAAAGCTGGGGACAGTTCTTCCTCAAGTACATCCTTTCCCATCCCGCCGTTACCTGCGTGATCCCCGCCACCAGCAAGTCCAAGCATCTTGAGGACAACATGAGGGCCGGCTACGGCCGCCTGCCGGACGAGGCCGAACGGCGCCGGATGGCGGCGTTCTGGGATGACCTGTGAAGCGTTCCGAATCCGGCCGCGATCCTGGTACCATGCGCCCCCAATATTTTCGGATCGAAAGGAGAGAGCGTTGATCAAGACGGATTCAGGGTTGCAGTACGAGGACCTGGTGGTGGGCGACGGGGCATTGGCGACCGGGCGCGGGCAAACGGCGGTGGTGCATTACACGGGCTGGCTCGAGGACGGCACGAAGTTCGATTCCAGCAAGGACCGGGACGAGCCGTTCAAATTCCCCATGTGCGTGCATTACGTCATCCCCGGCTGGGACGAGGGCGTGACGGGCATGCGAGTCGGCGGCGTGCGGCGGCTCGTGATCCCGCCGCATCTGGGCTATGGCGAGTCGGGTGCCGGGGGCGTCATCCCGCCCAACGCGACACTTACCTTCGAGATCGAACTGCTTGAGGTTTCGGACTGATTGCGCGCAGGAAGTCCGCGCCCTTTTCGGTGACGATCCAGACCTTGGGCTTCTCGGCGATCGAGCACGGCGCGCGCACGGCGCAGCCGTGGCAATCGATGGCGCAGTCCGCGAGCGCGCGCAGGTAACCGCGCTGCGCAAGCTCGTCGAGCATCATGTGAACCAGCGGTGGCTGCACGCGCAGCTCCTCGGCGAGCTCCGGTATGCTTCGCGCGTCCTGTTCGGCGAGTCGGCGCAGCAGCTTCGTCAGCATGTCATAAGCCCACCCCGAGCCAGTATAAAGCCTGGTAGGTGACGATGCCCGCGAGCAGCGAAATGGCCAGGAACAGGAACGCGCTGAGGATTGGCCAGCCCCAGCCGCGCGTTTCCTGACGCATGGCGGTGAGCGTCGCCAGGCAGGGGACGAACAGCATGATGACCACCAGGAAGGCGATACCGGTGGCGGGCGAGACCGCCGCGGTCATGATGTCCACCAGGCCCTGGCCTTCCGCGCCCGCGCCATAGAGCACGCCCAACGCGGTGATGGCGTTTTCCTTGGCGACGAAACTGCTCATGAGGGCCACCAGCAGCCGCCAGTCCATGCCCATCAGCTCTCCCACCAGACTGAGCATCTGGCCGAACTGCCCCAGCCAACTGTGGCGGATGTCGGATCCCGGAAAACTGCTCAGCACCCAGATGACTATCGAAACCAGCACGATGGGGCCGGTGGCATTGCGCAGGAACGCGCCGATGTTGTTCCACACGAACCGTCCGATGGTGCGTGCGTTGGGCACGTGGTACAGCGGCAGCTCCATGACGAACGCCGCGTGCTCGCCGCGGAACAGCAGCCGGTTGAACAGCGCGCCCGCAAACGCCAGGACGGCCAGGTTGACCGCCACCAGTCCCCAGGCCGCCAGCATGGCGGATTCGCCGAAAAAGACCGGAGCGAGAAAGGCGAGTACGGCAAGCCGCGCGCTGCAGGGCACGAAGGGCACCAGCAGGGTGGTCAGCAGGCGGCCGGAGCGCGACTCGATCACGCGGGTGCCGAACACCGCGGGGACGTTGCAGCCGAAGCCGAGAAACAGGGGCAGGAAACTGCGGCCATGCAGTCCCAGGCGATGCATGAAACGGTCCATCACGTAGGCCGTGCGCACCAGGTAGCCGGTATCCTCGAGAAAGCCCAGCACCGCGAAAAACACCAGCAGAATGGGCAGAAACGTGACGACCAGGCCCGCGCCGCCGAGGATGCCGTCGGTCAACAGCCCTACCGCCCAGGCGGGCGCGCCCGCCAGCTCTGTGCGCAGCCACGCGCGCAGCGTCCCGACCACGGTCTCGTCCAGCCAGCCCTGTATCGGTGCCGCGACGTTGAACGTGACCCAGAAGACCAGGCCGAGGGCGCCGAACAGCAGCAACAACCCCCACAAGGGATGCACGGCCCAGCGGTCGAAGCGGTCGGTGAAGCTCACCTGGCCCAGGGGCGGATGCTGGATCGCAGCGCGGACCATGCGGCCGATCCAGTCGTAGCGCCCCCCGGCGACGTCCAGCACCGCGTCCTCGTGTTCCTTGAGCAGTTCCTCCACCTGCCGCCAGGCTTGTGACGGCATCCACACCCGCGTCTTTTCCGTCACCTCGCGGTCGCCTTCCAGCAGCTTCAGGGCGACCCACTCCGGCGGACAGGGCGTGGGGACATGGGGACGGGTCAGGTGCAGGATCGCGTCCAGGACTTCACGGTGGGGGGCCGCGATCTCGGGCCGAGCGGGACGGAAGGTGCCGGGATGTTCCAGCACGCGCAGGGCCGCGTCGAGCCGATCG
>Ga0265294_10001374_pt1 | contig 32795 bp, 26 predicted proteins | sample MunlanPumphouse3_FD_192504 | JGI IMG/M metagenome (GOLD analysis project Ga0265294, IMG submission 192504) | Groundwater microbial communities from a municipal landfill in Southern Ontario, Canada - Pumphouse #3 | ecosystem: Environmental > Aquatic > Deep subsurface > Groundwater | place...
TGCCTCTTCCGGCAACGGAGGATATCTGACCTTCACGGACGAGTGGTTCTGCGAATATCTTTTCAGACTGGTTATCCATAAAAAATACCTGAGTCCGAAGGCTTTGGCGGCGCTGGAACAAAAACCCGTCATGCTGCCCGTCTGGGATTATATGTATTAATAATTCAGGAACAAAAATGAAAAAAATAATTTTTTCCCTGTTTGTGCTGGCTTTGGGTATAACAGCCGTAAATGCACAGAACGTCAATAAACAGTACTATCCACAACCTGTTACTGACAACCGGAACGATATTGCCATCCCGCCGGTAGACGGCTACCAAGTGTTGAAATGTGATTTTCATATGCATTCGGTTTTTTCGGACGGGTATGTGTGGCCTTCGTACCGTGTGGGAGAAGCCTGGCTGGACGGACTGGACGTGATTGCCATGACAGATCATATTGAATACCTGCCCTTCAGGGACTATTTCAAGGCCGATCTCAATACTTCATACAAGATTGCAGCCCAGGCAGCCGAACAGGTTGGGCTTATGGTGATTCATGGGACCGAAATTACCCGTAAACAGGGAGAAATCGGGCATTTTAACGCATTGTTCATACAGGATGCCAACCTGGTACCGGATCCCGATCCCGAAATTGCCATTCAAAATGCCCTCAAACAGGATGCCTTTATTCTTTTTAACCACCCGGGCTGGCTTATGGATACCATAGTGTGGACGCCTTTTCAGCGGAAACTGGCAGATAAGGGAATGATCCACGGCATTGAAGTATTCAATAGCCGGGAATATTATCCCAGGGTACTTTCGTGGTGTATGGACGGAGGGTACACTGTTTTTTCCAACTCAGACGTACACGGTGTGATCTCAGAAATTTACACGACACTTCGCCCCATGACACTGGTCTTTGTTAAAGAGAAAACACAGGAAGCCGTCAAGGAAGCTTTGTTCCATGGCCTTACACTGGGTTTTTTCGATAATAAATTTGTGGGTAAGGAAGAATTGCTTAGTGCTCTTTTCAATGCCTGTGTGCATTTTACCCTCCATTCAAAAAATGGTGAAAAGGAAGTATATACGGCAAATAATAATTCTTCTTTTCCGTTTTCTTTTTGCATACAGGGAGTCACATATAACATTGAGCCTTTTTCCTCCATCAGGAATATCAAAGTCACAGAAGGAGAGAACAGGGCCTTAGTTGTAAATATGTGGTGCTATGAAGACAGGCACCCGTCCGTTACCGTCAGATAATGTATAAATTATTGTTCCATTTAAAAAGTTTCACCAATGACCCTCAGATCTTTTTTCTGTACCGTTCTTTTTCTTAGTTTGACCTCTGCTCTGTCCGCACAGCAGAACAGTGCCGGCTTCACCCTTGAGGATATATACACAAAGGGCACCTTTCGTTCCAAAGGCATCAGCAACGTACGCTGGATGGAAGGACAGGATGCCTATACCACGCTTGAGCAAAGCACCGTTAAAGGGGCGCGCGATATTGTCAGATACGAAGCCCTTACCGGTGAGCGTTCCGTGATCATTAGTGCGTCGCAGCTGGTTCCCGGACCCGAATACGGGGCCCTGGCAGGCAAACCTGTTGTTATTGAAGATTATTTCTGGTCCGAAGATCATTCCAGGCTTATGATCTTTACCGCGTCAAAACGGGTGTGGCGTTATAATACAAAAGGGGATTTCTGGGTGCTGGACCTGGCCGGAGGCAGACTGCACCGGCTGGCCGAATCGCTGGCGCGTTCGGAGCAGATGTTCGCCAAATTCTCTCCCGAAGCCACAAAGGTGGCGTATGTTTTCCGGAACAACCTCTATGCGGAAGACCTGTCCTCGGGGCGGATTGTTCAGCTTACACGCGACGGCAGTGACCGGATAATCAACGGCACTTTCGACTGGGTGTACGAAGAGGAACTCGACTGCCGTGACGGTTTTCGCTGGAGCCCCGATGGCAGGACTATTGCTTTTTGGCAATCAGATACGGAAGGCACGGGCGTGTTTTACCTTATTAACAATATAGATTCTCTGTATTCCAAACCGCTGCCTTTTCCTTATCCCAAGGCGGGTACCACCAATTCGGCGGTAAAGGTTGGTGTTGTAACCGTACCCGATAACGGCCCTGCGGAAGAACCCCGCTGGTTTGACGTGCCGGGCGATCCCCGCAACCACTACCTGGCCCGAATGGAATTCATTCCCAAATCCAATACGGTCATGATTCAGCAGCTGAACCGGTTGCAGAATACCAACAGGGTATTTTCCGGAGACGTTCAGACCATGCAGTTGAATGACCTGATGACCGATAAAGACGAGGCATTCCTGAACATCCACGACAATATCATGTGGCTGGACGGTGAAAAATCATTTACCTGGACCAGTGAGAAAGACGGCTGGAGGCATTTGTACAAGGTGTCGCGTGACGGCAGCAGGGAAGAACTGATAACCAAAGGCGCTTTTGACGTGATATCCATCAGCTGCATAGATCCCAGGGGAGGTTATGTATATTACCTGGCTTCTCCCGATAATGCCACCGAACAGTACCTGTACAGAAGCAGACTGGACGGCAGGGGCAGTGCGGAACGGGTCACTCCCGCAGATGCATTGCCGGGTCATCACAGTTACCAGATTTCGGCCGATGCCCGGTGGGCCATCCATACCTGCCAGAACCACATTACGCCTCCCGCCTATGAGTTGATCTCTCTGCCGGGACATAAGACCGTCAGGGTGCTGGAAGACAACGCCGCACTCAAAGAGAAAATATTCGCAGCGGGCTTTAGTCCCAAGGAATTTTTCCGCGTTGATATAGGGGATGCTGTCCTGGACGGGTGGATGATCAAGCCCGGGGGGTTTGATACTTCCAAAAAATATCCCGTGATCTTTGAGATATACGGCGAGCCGGCCTCTTCGACCGTACAGAATACATGGGGAGGTGGAGATTTGTGGCACCGTTTCCTGGCCAATCAGGGATACCTGGTCATGAGCATAGATCCCCGCGGAACGAACATGCCCAAAGGCAGGGAGTGGAGAAAGTGCATATACGGCAAGGTGGGTATTGTGGCTCCGGCAGATCATGCTGCAGCGGTTCGGCGTTCCTTGGAACAGTTCCCGTTTATGGACCCCTCCCGGATAGGAATCTGGGGATGGAGCGGGGGCGGATCCATGACGCTCAACGCCATGTTCAAATACCCCGAAATCTATTCCACCGGAATATCCGTTGCTTTTGTGTCATTGCAGGAGTTGTACGACACCATCTACCAGGAGCGTTATATGGGCCTGCCTTCGGGAAATCCCAAAGGATATCGGGAAGGCTCCCCGATTAATTTTGCGGCCAACCTGAAAGGGAACCTTATGCTCATACACGGTACGGGGGATGATAATGTGCATTACCAGAGTTTTGAAATGCTGGTGAACGAACTCATCAAACAGAACAAATATTTCTCGATGATGTCTTACCCCATGCGTTCACACGGGATTTTCGAAAGAGAAAACACCACGTATCATTTATACAAGACCATGTTGGACTACTGGCTGGAAAATTTGCCCGTAGGAGCTGAAAATACAGGAAATGCGGAAAATCCTGTCATTGAGACTATCATGGCTCGCAGAAGCATCCGGGCCTATAAAGACATGCCCGTTGAACGGGAGAAAATGGACCTTATTGCCAAATGCGGCATAAACGCACCAAACGGCATGAATGCGCAACGCTGGGAGGTGAGGATAGTGGACGATCCCGGGTTCATTGCAGCCACCACCGCGCTCTTTGTAGAACAGATGAAAAACGACCCCAGGGGAGCACAGATGGTGAAAGACCCAGCCTTTAAGAACATGTACCGCAATGCGCCCTCCCTGGTTTTTATTGCTACAGAAAACGGCGAGGCTCTCATGGATTGCGGATTGATGGCAGAAAACATGATCCTTGCGGCCCAGTCCATGGGCATCGGATCGGTTTGTCTTGGCAGCCCCGCACGCTTCATGACCAGTCCTGTTGCTGCTGAATACCTTGCCCGCCTCGGCTTTTCAGAAGGATACCGTCTGGCGCTAGTAATAGGTTTTGGTTATCCCGACGAAAGTCCTGCTGCCAAACCCCGTGACGAAACCAAAGTAAAATGGATTGAATAAAAAAACATGTACCGAATCAAGAATATAATTGCTCTGCTACTGTTGCTTAACCCCTTGCTAGCCTGCAAAGGACAGGGAAACGGCAACGGTGATCCCATAATCCCCGAACCCGATCCTAGCAAAGATACATCGCAGGTGGCACTTTATGCCACCTCGTCAGACAGGAGCCATCTGTTCACCAAAGTGCCGTTGAATTTTAATAAACAGAATTACCAGGCATCCAACACCATATACCTGAATGCTGCAGAAAAGTATCAGGAAATGGACGGTTTTGGAGCGGCAATAACCGGCTCTGCATGCTATAATCTTCTTAAGATGACCGAGAAAGACCGGGCTGCCCTGTTGAAGGAAATTTTTGATCCGGTGGAAGGCATGGGCTACAGTTACGTACGCATCTCCATTGGGTGTTCCGATTTTTCGCTCGATGAATACACCTGCTGCGACACTAAAGGAATTGAGAACTTTGCTATCCATCCCTATGATAAGCGGGACCTGTTCCCCATATTGAAACAGATTTTGGCCATTAATCCCCATCTAAAGATCATGGCCTCTCCGTGGACCTGCCCCAAATGGATGAAAGTAAATAATCTGACGGAACTTAAACCTTATGACAACTGGACGTCGGGTCAGCTGAATCCCCGTTATTACAACGATTATGCGAAGTATTTTGTTCTGTATGTCAAGGAGATGGAGGCCAACGGTTTTCCTTTGGAGAGTATTACCATACAGAATGAACCGCTCAACAGAGGCAATTCGGCTTCGTTGTATATGGGATGGGAGGAGCAGCGTGATTTTATCCGTGACCATCTGGGCCCGGCTTTTGAGGCCGCCGGCATAACGACCCGGATTGTCGTTTTTGACCATAACTTCAATTACGACAACATTGCATCGCAGCGGAAATATCCGCTGAATATTTATGCAGATCCCGATGCCGCCCGGTATATAGACGGATCGGCCTGGCACGCCTACGGGGGAAGTGTTTCGGAACTGGATGCCATTCATGCCGGTTACCCGGAAAAGAATATCTATTTTACCGAGATGTCCATTGGTACCTGGAGCGCAGCCACCAAAGAGGAATGTTTTAGCAACGACCTCATGTGGAATATGCGTGAAGTATGCCTGGGCAGTATAAACCGCTGGTGCCGGGCCGTAATCATGTGGAACCTGCTGCTTGACGATAAGCACGGACCCTACAGACCCGGGGGGTGCGGAACCTGTTACGGTTGCATTGATATTCAGTCATCCAACTACCGGACCCTGACGCGCAATTCGCACTACTACACCATGGCGCACCTTTCAAAGGTGGTTCTTCCGGGCGCCTTCAGAATAAAAAGCAGCGGTTTCACCGCCGTCGGGCTCTATACCTCGGCCTTTATCAATAAGGACGGTTCCCTGGCCCTGGTGGCCCTGAACGACAGCGGGACCCCCATTGGTATTACTGTAAACGACGGAACACATTCTTTCGCATGGAGCATTCCTCCCCGTACGGTTGCCTCGTTCCGCTGGTAGGTTATTTGTGGCGTTCCTTCAGCACCTGTTCTATATCCGTGAGAGAGACTTCTTTGGCATGGAGCAGTACTAGCAGGTGGTATAGCAGGTCGGCGGCTTCGTTGCAGAACAGATCCCGGTTATTATCCTTGGCCTCTATGACCACTTCCACGGCTTCTTCTCCCACTTTCTGGGCCATCCGGTTTATACCCTGGCGGTATATACGGTTTGTATACGATTGCGGATTGTTGTCGGCTATACGTTGTGAAATGACATCCTCAAGCGTATACAAAAAGCCCCTGGGCGTTTCTTCGCCAAAGCAATTGGTGCTGCCGGTGTGGCATACCGGCCCGGCCGGAAGGACCTTGATGAGCAGTGTATCGTTGTCACAGTCTGTAAATATCTCTTTGACAAAAAGATAATTGCCCGAGGTTTCACCTTTTGTCCAAAGGCACTGGCGGCTGCGGCTGAAAAAGGTCACCCGCTTTTCATTCATTGTTTTTTCAAACGCCTGAGCGTTCATGTATCCGAGCATAAGTACCTGCCCGGTAAGGTAGTGCTGAATTACGGCCGGAACGAGTCCGTTGCTTTTCCCGAAGTCAGGCTTTATAGTGGAAATGGGTTTCATCGTATGGGAATTTGTTGGGTTTTTAAGTAGTTCTTTAATGCGGGTATAGATACGTCTCCGTAATGGAATATACCGGCGGCCAATGCCCCTCCGGCCCCGGTCTCACGGAATACATCCCAGAAATGCTCCATGTTACCGGCTCCTCCCGATGCAATGACGGGAACGGAAACGGACCGGGTAACCAACGAGGTGATTTCGAGTGCAAACCCGTTCCGGGTGCCGTCATGGTCCATAGAGGTGAGCAGGATCTCGCCGGCCCCGAGGTCCCGGGCCTGACGTACCCAGTTAAGGGTGTCCAGACCGGTATTGGTCCGTCCTCCGTCTACATAAACGGTATATCCCGACGGCAAACGGTCCGAACAGGGTCCACAGGTCCGGGTATCAACGGCAACGACAACGCATTGGCTGCCAAAGTTTCCGGCCAATTGGGCAATCAACTCGGGACGGCGTACAGCGGCTGAGTTGATACTTATTTTATCTGCTCCGGCTTTAATAAGTTCCGAGGCATCTGCTACGGTGCTTATACCTCCGCCTACGGTAAACGGAATATCAATGGCAAGGGCTATCCGCTCTACCAGCTTCACAAGGGTTTTGCGTTTCTCTACGGTGGCGGTGATGTCCAGGAATACCAGTTCGTCGGCTCCCTGGGCAGCGTATTTTCCGGCCAGTTCCACCGGATCGCCGGCATCGCGCAGGTCCACAAAATGCACGCCTTTAACGGTACGTCCGTTAAGAATATCCAGGCAGGGTATGATGCGTTTTTTTAACATAAAAGGGACAGTTCTTTAAGTGTTATTTTGTTTTCATAGAGGGCCTTACCAATGATAGCCCCTTCGCAGCCGGTTTTTTCCAGCAGGAGTAGATCCTCCATGCAGGAAACGCCTCCGCTGGCAATGAGTTTAACCGGACACCCCAGAAGGATCTCCCGGTAAAGGTCTGCGGCGCAGCCCTGCAGCATGCCGTCACGCGAAATATCGGTGCATATTACATAGGACATGCCTTTGGCCGCGTATTCACCTATGAATTCAACCACAGGCCGTTGGGTGGACCGTTGCCATCCGTGTGTGGCCACAAAGCCGCTCCGGCTGTCAGCTCCCAGGATTATCTTACCGGGGCCGTATACGCCAAGCCACTCTTCAACCAGGGCGCTGTCCGTAACGGCAATACTGCCTGCCGTGATCTGAACGGCTCCGTTTTCAAAAGCCAGGGCCACGTCCCGGGAGCTTTTTATCCCGCCTCCAAAGTCTATCTTAAGACCGGTCCGGGTGGCTATGTCGTGCAGAATTTTGTGGTGTACTATATGTCGGGCACGGGCTCCGTCGAGATCTACCAGGTGCAGGTACTGCAGCCCTGCTCCCTCGAATGCTTTGGCTACCTCCAGGGGATCGGGGTTATAGATTTGTTGCAGGGAGTAATCTCCCCGGGTGAGACGGACGCATTTTCCGTCAATCAGGTCTATGGCCGGGATGATCCTCATTGTTTCAGGAATTGTTCAAGTATGACGGCGCCCGTGCTGCCCGATTTTTCCGGGTGATACTGGAGCGCATAAAAATTATCCTTCCTGAGCGCTGCGCTAAAAGGCACTATGTAGGTACATGTCTGTACCGTGAAGGAACATATCTCTGCATAATAGCTGTGCACGAAATAGACGTCCTGTAAGGTTTCGTGAAGGGTGTTCCATCCCATATGCGGAATAATGCCTTCCGCAGGAAATCTTTTTACAGCGGCCGGGAAGATACCCAGGCAGGCAGTGTCCCCTTCTTCTGAAGACTGGCAGAGGAGTTGCAGCCCCAGGCAAATTCCCAGGACCGGCTGCCTGAGTTCGCAGATTACCCTGTCGAGTCCTTTTTCTCTAAGATAGCGCATGGCCGAGGAAGCTTCGCCTACGCCGGGAATAATCACTTTTTCCGCCGAGGCCAGTACCCCGGCATCGTCTGTTATTACCGGGCTGTAACCCAGCCGGAGCAGGGCGTTTTCCACCGAACGGATATTTCCCGCATTGTATTTGAGTATGGCTATCATAACGTTCCTTTCGTACTGGGTATTACTGAGCTTCCGGTCCGGGCGGCAGCCATCCTCAGGGCACGGGCAAACGCTTTGAAGGTGGCCTCGGCCTTATGGTGTTCGTTCTGACCTTCTGCCCTTATATTGAGGTTACACTGCGCCATGTCGCAGAACGATTTAAAAAAGTGGGGAAGCATTTCTGCGGGCATCTCACCAATGAATTCCCGACGGTATTCGGCGTTCCAGACCATTTGAGGTCTGCCCCCGAAGTCGATGGCGGCCTGTGCCAGCGAATCGTCCATGGGTAATGTGAAGCCGTACCGTTCTATGCCGGCCTTGTCTCCGAGGCTTTTCCTGAAAGCCTCACCCAGGCAAAGTCCCACGTCTTCTATCAGGTGGTGGCTGTCGGTACGGTATTCCCCGTTGGCGGTCTTCCTGAGATCACCGGATGCCTGGACTGTAAGATCTATGTTTCCGTGGCGGGCAACCTGCTCCAGCATATGGTCAAAGAACGGAATCCCAGTAGATATGCGGCCCTGGCCCGTTCCATCGAGATCCAGTTCCACCTGGATGGTTGTCTCTGAGGTATGACGCCTGATCTGCGCTACCCTCCGGACAGGCAGGCTTTCCTCTACACCAAGCGCCTGCAGCAACAGCCTGTTTTCAAGCGGTGAGCCAACGGTAATGCGCAGGCAACCTGGAATCAGACGGCTTCTGTTTCGTGTGATCAGGTTTTTGGAGAGGAGATAGTGGTAAAGTTGTTCCGCATCGTCGGCCTCAACAAGCAAAAAATTGGTCTGTGAAGGGAATACCTTTATTATTCCCGGGGCTTTGGCCAGTTGCCGTGTCATGTATTCCCTTTCTGCACAGATGAGTTCTTTTCTTTTTTGGAAGCCTTCGATGTCTTTAAGAGCGTCCAGTGCGGCCTGTTGGTTAAGGGAACTTACATTATAAGGAGCCTTTACTTTGTTTAGCAGTCCAATGATTTCATCTCCCGCGAAAGCCATGCCTACCCGGGCTCCGGCCAGGCCCCATGCCTTGCTGAATGTCTGCAGGACAACCAGGTTTGGGTATTGTTTTGTAAGCGCCACATACGAAGGGGCCTGGCTGAAGTCATTATAGGCCTCGTCAATCACTACAATGCCCGGGAACGATCCGGCAATCAGTTCCAGATGGTCCAGTACGTTTCCGGTAGGATTGTTGGGACTGCAGGCAATGACCATTTTAAAAGACGGGTTTTTTATTTTTTCCAGGTATGCTTCTTTATCTATCTGGAATTCACTGTTTAGCGGAATGGTCAGGAGTTCTACGTCGTTTATCCGGCAGGCTACATCGTACATGCCGTAAGTAGGGGAGAACGTGAGGACCCGGTCCCTCGAGGGTTCGCAAAAGATCCTGACCAGCAGGTCTATGATCTCGTCGCTTCCGTTCCCGATAAAGATTGAATCCGGTGAAACCGATTTTAACTCTCCCAGCCGTTGTTTGAGTTCGGTCTGCAAAGGGTCGGGGTAACGGTTATATACGCCAAACGGATTTTCATTGGCATCCAGGAAAATGCCTCCCTTTTTTGTGTATTCCATACGTGCACACGTGTAAGGTTCCATATGGAGAATGTTTTTTCGTGCCAGTTTTAGTGGTGATGGTATGGGGTTCATGTTCATTCTTTTTATTTCTGTTTTCTTACGTTTACGGCATTGGCGTGTGCCTCAAGCCCTTCGGCTGCGGCCATAGCGGTAATGCTCCCGGCCATGTTGTTCAGGCCTTCTTCTGTAATGTACTGGAAAGATATGTATTTAATAAAGCTTTCCACCGATACGCCGCCGCAGGATCCTGCATATCCGCCGGTAGGCAGGGTATGGTTGGTACCGCTTGCATAATCGCCGGCGCTTTCACAACTGTAGGCTCCCAGAAATACAGATCCTGCGCTCGTTACTTTGGCTGCCTGTTGTGCGGCCCGGTCAGTGGAGATAATAAGGTGCTCCGGCGCGTATACATTGCTGAAAGCGAAACATTCATCGATGTTTTGCATGAGAAGTGCCTTGCTGTTTGCCAGGGCTTTGGCCGCCGTATCTTTTCTGGGAAGCAGGGCCAGTTGCCGTTGGGTCTCACACAGGGCATTTTCTATAAGTGACCGGTCGTCTGAAAGCAGCAATACCTGGCTGTCGGGACCGTGTTCCGCCTGGGAAAGCAGGTCGGCTGCCACGAAAGCGGGGTCTGCCGTCCGGTCTGCAATAATAAGGACCTCACTCGGACCTGCCGGAAGATCTATGGCAGTGCCCAGTAATTGGGCCTTTTGTTTGGCTGCGGTAACATACTGGTTTCCGGGTCCGAATATCTTATTCACCCGGGGAATGCTTTCGGTTCCGAAAGTCATTGCTGCAATGGCCTGAATGCCTCCCGCCCTGATAATTGTATCAATTCCAACCAGTCCGGCAGTATAGAGGATAGCAGGATTAATAATACCGTCTTTGTCTGCCGGAGTGCAAAGTACGATCTTCTTGCATCCTGCCAGCATGGCGGGGATGCCCAGCATGAGAACCGTAGAAAACAGGGGGCGCTTCCGCCGGGAATATAGATGCCCACCTTTTCTATGGGACGTGTTTCCCTCCAGCAGGTTACGCCTTTGACAGTTTGTATCTTGTTTTCTTTCAATCTCCTGAGGTCACTGAGCTGAGATGCATGGAAGCTCATAATGTTTTCATAGGCGAAAGCAATGGCTTTCTTCAGGCTGTCGTCAATCTGTGCAGCGGCCCCTTCAATGCAGGCCCGGTCTACAACCAGATCTGCGTAGCGCGCATTATCAAAAAGCTGTGCATAGCGCAGAACCGCTTTGTCACCATCTTTGCGGACTTCGTCGAATATGCAGTCTACGGCTTTTTCCAGTGTTTTTCTGTCTATCTGAGGACGTTCCGAAAGGGATGCCCATGTTTCCGGTGCGGGATAATCTGTTATTTTCATATCTGTACTGTTTATAGAATCATTTTTTCTATGGGAACGACCAGGATTCCCTGTGCTCCGGCCTGTTTCAGAAGGTCTATGGTTTCCCAGAAGACGTCTTCGCGTACCACGGAATGGATGCTTACCCATCCCTTGAGAGCCAGGGGCAGTACCGTGGGTGATTTCATGCCGGGAAGGACCGATACAATCTTTTCTATGGCTTCTTCGGGAGCGTTAAGCAGTATGTATTTGTTCTCTGCTGCTGAACGTACGGCCTTTATCCTGAAGAGCAGGTCCGAAAGCAGGTTTTGCCGGCTGCGGTCCAATTCCTTGTTGGCAATGATCACTGCGGCGCTTTTGGCCACTACTTTTACCTCCCGGAGCCCGTTCATAATAAGGGTGCTGCCGGTGCTGACAATATCAAAGATACCATGTGACAACCCAATGCCGGGAGCAATTTCCACACTTCCCCCAATCTCTTCTATTTTCACATCCAGCCGGTTTTCTTCGCAGAATTTACGGAGTATTCCCGGATAACTGGTGGCTATTCGTTTGCCGTTGAAATATTCAAGTCCCGCATAGGGTTCATCCTTGGCAATAGCCAGCGACAGCCTGCATTGGGCAAATCCCGGCCGGTCTACCACCTGGACGTCCTTCTCCTGTTCCCACACCTCGTTTTCTCCTACGATCCCTATATGTGCCACGCCCTGTTCCACATAATGTGGAATATCGTTATCCCTGAGAAAAAGAATATCCAGGGGGAAATTCAGAGCCTCTGTTTTAAGTTGTCTGTCGCTTTTGCCATTGTTGATCTTGATTCCGCAATCTTTCAGCAGTTGCAGTGATTTTTCGCTTAAGCGTCCGTTTTTTTGAATAGCGATGGTAAGTCTGCTCATCGGTTGTGTGTTGTGTCCGGGCAGCAGGAGGTTTGCACATAAAAAAACCCGCCTGACTGCTCAGACGGGTTTTTGAAATTTCCTGTTATTACAACATACCATTTCTATCTCGCCTGAGAGCAAGGATGATGATGGTGATGATGTAAATGTTGAATGTGCATAACGGTTGCAAATGTAGCTATAAATAAAAATAATGCAAATTTTTTTGCATTATTAAAAAATGGCATTACATTTGCACCATAATTTATCGATAAAAATTTATCGTAAAACAAAAAACAATGCCATGGAAAATACAAAAGATCATACCGTAAGCATATCCAGGGCGACACTGCAGAGGTTACCAAAATACTATTGTTATCTGCAGGAAATTCAGAAGCTTGGGACGACTGCCATTTCCTCCACAACCATTGCAGATGACCTGAATCTCAATGCTATTCAGGTACGCAAAGACCTGGCCGAAATAAGTTCCGTTTCCGGGAAACCCCGGGTGGGGTTCGAAGTGGACGGCCTCATGAGAGATATAGAAACATATCTGGGTTATAATAATGTAGACGATACCATACTGGTGGGGTGCGGACGCCTGGGGTCCACGTTGCTGGCTTACGATGGCTTTAAAAGTTACGGCTTTAATATTGTGGCCGGGTTCGATATCAATACCACACTAACCGGATCTGTTCTCTCGGGAAAACCGGTATTTCCGCTTGACCAATTATCTCATATATCGCAACGTCTTAAAATACAAATAGGTATAATTACCGTACCCAAACAGTATGCCCAACAGGTAGCCGATCTTTTGATACAGGCTGGTATTAAAGCCATCTGGAATTTTGCGCCGGTTCATCTGAAGGTCCCGGACGGAATCCTGGTCAGAGATGAAAACCTGGCTGCCTCGCTGGCCCTGTTGTCAAATAAACTCAAAAACGAAAATCAGTAAAACTTAATTTTTTTATTATTATGAAAACGAAAGAACTTGAACCTGTTATCGATAAAAAAATATCTATTGAAGATACTATCGATCAATTGGTACAAAAAGCAGAAAAAGCATTGCAGGAATTCATCGCTTTCGATCAGGAGCAGGTAGACAGGATTGTCTATGCCATGGCACTTGCCGGGCTGGACCATCACAGGGAACTGGCTGCAATGGCCTATGAGGAGACCGGCAGGGGGATCTATGAAGATAAAGTGATCAAGAATCTTTTTGCCACGGAATATATATGGAACTCAATAAAGAACGAGAAGACGGTAGGAGTGGTATCGGAGAATGAGCTGGAAGGATATGAAGAAGTGGCCGAGCCGGTGGGAATTGTTGCAGGGGTGACTCCGGTTACCAATCCTACCTCTACTACCATGTTCAAGGCGCTGATCTGCATAAAGGCACGGAATCCCATCATCTTTGGATTTCACCCCTCGGCACAGCGGTCATCCCTTGCCTCGGCCAAGGTGCTTCTCAATGCGGCTGTTAAGGCTGGAGCTCCGGAAAACTGTATTCAATGGATTGAAGACCCGTCCATTGAAGCCACAAATGCTCTTATGAACCATCCCAAAGTGTCGCTTATCCTTGCTACCGGGGGCTCATCCATGGTTAAGGCGGCCTACAGTTGCGGCAAACCGGCTATCGGGGTGGGTCCGGGAAATGCTCCCTGTTACATAGAAACGAGCGCCAATCTCAAACGGGCCTGTACGGACCTCATGCTTTCCAAAACTTTTGACAACGGGATGATCTGTGCCTCGGAGCAGGCTGTGGTCGTAGACAGGGTTATCAGCCGGATGTTTGAAGATTATATGAAAGAAAATAACTGCTATTTCCTTAATCCGCAGGAAATTGAGAAAGTCTCGGATTTTGTGATCAATTCGCAGACCGGTTTTGTAAATTCAAAAGTGGTTGGCCAGAGTGCCTTTTGGATTGCCGGACAGGCCGGCGTGGAGGTGCCCGAAAATACTAAAATATTGTTAGCCAGGCTACAGGACGTAGGCCCGGAATACCCGCTTTCCAGGGAAAAACTGTCTCCCGTACTGGCTTACTATGTAGTAGAAGATTATAAAGAAGGATTTGATATCTGCCGAAAGATGCTGGACTTTGGAGGTCTGGGACATTCTGCCATCATTCACTCCACCAATGACCGGATTATATCTGGATTCGGGAAGGCCATGCGGGTTGGACGAATTATTGTGAATTCACCGTCTTCCCAGGGCGCGATTGGTGATATCTACAATACAAACACTCCGTCGCTCACTTTAGGTTGCGGTTCTTACGGACACAACAGCACTACGGCCAACGTATCGACGGTCAATCTTATAAACAAAAAGAAAATCGCAAAAAGAAGAGTGAATATGCAATGGTTTAAGATCCCCCCGAAAATCTATTTTGAATACGACTCGGTTCAATACCTTGAAAAAATGGAAAATATATCCAGGGCGTTCATTGTGACAGACCCGACCATGATCAAACTGGGTTATGTAGATAAAGTCCTTTATTACCTGCGCAAACGCGATCAGTATTGTCACTCAAAAATCTACTCCAATGTAGAGCCTGATCCCGATGTGGAAACCATTGAACGCGGCGTAATAGAAATGCGTGATTTTAACCCCGACGTGATAATTGCCATTGGGGGAGGATCGGCCATAGACGCCGCCAAGGGTATGTGGCTGTTCTATGAACATCCCGATGCCACTTTTGACGGATTGAAGCAAAAATTCATGGATATCCGCAAGCGCGTGGTGAAATTCCCGAAGCTGGGAACAAAGGCTCAGTTTGTAGCCATTCCCACCACGTCCGGTACCGGGAGCGAGGTGACAGCCTTTTCTGTGATCACAGACAGAAAGAGCGGGAACATTAAGTACCCCCTGGCCGATTATGCCCTGCGCCCCGATGTGGCGATCATAGATCCCCAGTTTACGCTCTCGCTGCCTAAAAAAGCTACGGCAGATACGGGAATGGACGTACTTACACATGCTATTGAATCGTATGTATCCAATATGGCAAGCGATTATACCGACGGGCTGGCCCTTCAGGCCTGCGATATGGTGTTCAGTTACCTCAGGCGTGCCTATGATAACGGGGCCGATGACATGAAGGCCAGGGAAAAGATGCACAACGCTTCATGCATTGCGGGAATGGCCTTTACCAATGCCTTCCTCGGCCTGAATCACAGTATGGCGCACAAGCTGGGAGGAGAGTACCACATTTCTCACGGGCTGGCCAACGCGTTACTGTTGCCTTACGTTATTGAATACAATGCCACAAAACCTAATAAGTTTGCCGCTTTCCCGAAATATGAATTCTTTGTTGCCGATGAAAAATACGCCAAACTGGCCCGATTCCTTGGTGTGGGCGGAAAAGACACGAAAGAAAGCGTTGAAAACCTTATTGAAGCTATCCGCGACCTGATGCGCAGTCTGAACATGCCGCTGTCAATAAAGGAATACGGTGTGGATGAGAACCTGTTCATGGCCAACCTGAGGCAATTGTCTGAGAATGCACATAACGACCAGTGCACCGGGGCGAACCCCAAATATCCGCTGGTTGGAGAGATAATGGAGATATACAGAAAAGCTTATTATGGAGAGTAAAACAATGATTATTAAAGTTTGTGTTGGCAGTTCGTGCCATTTAAAAGGGTCTTACGATGTAATTGACCAAATGAAGGCGCTCTTGAAAAAATACGATGTGGAAGAACAGATAGAACTGCAGGCCAGCTTTTGCCTGGGATTCTGTTCCAAAGGAGTGACCGTAAAGGCCGGACCTGCCGTTGAGGTGACCGGTCAGGAAGGTCTTTTCCTGCACAATGTGAATAAAGATAACGTGGAAGACTTATTTGTTAAGGAAATCATACCCTTGTTGACTATCTGATCATGGCTGAATATCTTGAATTCCGGAGAGCGCGGTGTAAAGACTGCTATAAGTGCCTGAGGAGCTGTCCGGTGAAGGCGATAGACGTACAAAACCACCAGGCGCAGATCATTGAGGACCGGTGTATCCTGTGTGGTACGTGTACGTCTGTTTGCCCGCAGAACGCCAAGATTGTGCACAGTGAACTGGATGAGATACGCGCACTGCTTGCGGGAAATGAAAAAGTAATAGCGTCTGTGGCTCCTTCTTTTATTTCGAGTTTCGGGCTTCAGGATTTTATGCCCTTGAAGATCGCCCTCGGGAAGCTGGGCTTCAGTAACGCCGAGGAAACGGCAGTTGGGGCTAAACTGGTAGTTGTAGAGTACAAAAAACTGTTGGAAACGGGACAGTTTAAAAATTTTATTACCTCGGCCTGTCCGTCGGTAAACCGGATGATTCAGCTTTATTACCCCAAAGCGTTAAAATACCTGGCACCGGTAGATTCCCCCATGGTGGCACATGCCAAGATTTTACAACTGCAATATCCCAGTGCGAAGATCGTATTTATCGGGCCCTGCATCGCAAAAAAACGCGAGGCTTCCGAAAGCCTTCTGATTGACGGAGTGCTCACCTTCGAAGACCTTCAGTTGCTGTTGGACGAGAAAGAGATAGTTCTGAGCGAGATATCCTCCATTCAGATGGAACAGGGCGCTTCGTATGCCAACCTGGCCAAAATTTTTCCCATAAGTCACGGAGTGATCCGTTCCTTTGAAACATTGCCTGAGGGATATGAATACATGGCCGTGGACGGAACAGACAGGTGTGCCGAGGTATTGGAGCATATAGACAGCTTTTCGGGTGTTTTTCTGGAGCTGAATTCCTGCCGTGACGGTTGTGTGAACGGACCCTGCAGTCTTATGCCTGCCGGGAACAGTATAAAGGCTACTGCTCAGGTGCGTGCCTATGCAAGCAAAGAAAGAAAGATGCTAAAACCCGGGAATGATTCGTTGCCCGGAGGGGTGACTCTGCTGGAACAGCATAAGAAAATGCGAAACCACAGTCGGCCAGTAACCGAGCGCGAAATAACGGAAGTACTTGCCCGTACCGGAAAAATAAAGCCCGAAGATGAACTCAATTGCGGAGCCTGTGGTTATTCTACGTGCAGAGAAAAAGCATGGGCTGTCTTAAACGGGTATGCCGACATAGAAATGTGTATTCCGTATATGCGCAAGCGTGCCGAATCTATGTCGTACGAGATCATAAGGAACAACCCGGAAGGTGTTGTGGTGCTTGACCGGGATATGAAAATTGTGGATATCAATTCCAAAGCGGCCATGTTGCTGGGCATGGAATCTACCGGTGCCATAGGACGGCTGGCAGTGGATTTCTTTAACCCGGCCGATTTTATGACGGCACTGGCCGAAAACCGGAATGTGGAGGTTTCCAGGATGTTTATACCCGTTACAGGCTGTTATATAGATTTGACTATTAGCCTCTTATCCGATCACGGTATGTTGTTCGGAATAATGAAGGATGTGACGCGAAAAGTGAATTACGACGATAAATTGTCTGCAGTGAAAATGGAGACACTCATGACCACAGATGAAGTGATAAAGAAACAGATGAGGGTGGCTCAGGAAATAGCTTCGTTGCTTGGAGAGACGACAGCGGAAACGAAAGTGGCTTTGTTGAAATTAAAAAAGACACTTCAACAGGAGGAATGCATCAATGACAGGTAATGAGCTGACGCTGGAATACGGCTTTACTGCTTTGAATAAGTATGGAGAAGAACTGTGCGGCGATAAAGTGGAGAGTTGCTCGGGCGGGGATTTCGTCACGCTGGTTCTGGCCGATGGCCTTGGCAGCGGTGTCAAGGCCAACATCCTTTCAACGCTCACTTCAAAGATCCTTTGTACAATGGTTTCTAACGATATAGATATGGAGGACTGTATAGAGACTATTATTCAGTCGCTGCCTGTATGTAAGGAACGCGGAGTGGCTTATTCCACTTTTTCGGTTATCAGGGTGAATGCCAGGGGGGAAGGTTCCCTCATAGAATTTGACAACCCGCAGGCAATCCACTATCACAATGGGCAATGCACCGATTTTGATCGTAAACCCCTGGAAATATGCGGAAAAAAAGTATATGAAACATCCCTTGCCCTGGAAGACGGCGATATGGTACTTGTAATGTCGGACGGCACCATTCATGCCGGAATAGGTATGATTCTGAATTTCGGATGGGAGCGTAAACAGATCATGGCCCACCTTGACCGTTCCATAAAGCCGGGAATGTCTGCCCGGTGCGTAGCCTGTCTGCTGGCAGCGGCCTGCAACGATCTTTATCTTGATAAGCCCGGTGACGATACCACAGTGGCTGCTGTGAAGATTCGGAAAAAGCTGAATGTAGATCTGATGATTGGTCCTCCGGTAGACAAATCACAGGATAATTTTTATGTGTCACAATTTTTGGACGGAGAAGGGAAAAAGGTGGTCTGCGGCGGAACCAGTTCACAGATTGTATCGAGAGTGCTGGGAAAACCGCTTAAAACAAGTTTCGATTTTCCTGACAAAGACGTACCGCCCATAGGTCATATTGACGGCATAGATCTGACTACGGAAGGAGTGCTCACCCTCAGAAGGCTGCTCATGCTTTCGGAAAAGTATTTGTCTGTTACAGACCTTTCACCCAAATCATACAACAGGAAAGACGGAGCCTCGCTGCTTGCGAATATCCTGTTTGAAGAAGCTACCGATGTGAATTTTTATGTGGGACAAAGCGTAAATGTCGCCCATCAGAGCTTACCCATAGATATTACCATGAAACTTAAACTGGTTGAAACGTTGACCGGAAATCTCCGCAAAATGGGGAAACACGTGAACGTCAACTACGATTGATACCATATTATGAGACTGTTTGATACCAATGTTCAATATATAAAATACCGTGTACTCAAAGAAGTAATACGGAGAGCCTGTGAAGGCGGACTGGAAGAAGCGTATATGGAAATCCCCGCCATAATCAGTCCGGGACCCAAAGCAACTACCAGGTGCTGTGTTTACAAGGAAAGAGCCATAATTCAGGAACGTGTTAAAATGGCCATGGGAGGACATGCCGGGAATCCCAATGTGATTGAAGTGATAGATATTGCCTGTGATGAATGTCCTATTGACGGAATGTATGTTACACCGGCCTGCCGCGGATGCCTTGTACATAATTGCATGGAAGTGTGCCCCAGGAATGCTATTACCATTGTGGACAAAAAAGCAGTTATTGATAAGGAAAAATGCATTGAATGCGGAAAATGCACGCAGGCCTGCCCTTACGGGGCCATCATTGCGCAGCACAGACCCTGTGTTCAGAGTTGCAAGGTCAAGGCCATTTCCATGAACGAAGACAAAAAAGCCGTTATTGACAATGAAAAATGCATATCGTGCGGTGCCTGCGTATACAAATGTCCATTTGGGGCCATTGTAGATAAGTCGTTAGTTCTGGATGTTATAAAATTGCTGAAAGGATCTGAAGGAAACAGCCGGTATAAAGTGTACGCGGTGGTCGCCCCGGCAGTTGTCAGCCAGTGTCACTGGGGCAAAATTTCACAGGTGGCTACAGCCATTAAGATGCTGGGTTTTCACAACGTGGTGGAGGCTGCTCTTGGGGCCGACATTACCTTGTATCACGAGGCAAACGAGTGGAAAGAAAAGCAGATACTGAGCACCTCGTGCTGTCCTTCGTATGTTAAATTTGTAGAGAAGAATTTTCCGGAGCTGGTGACTTATATATCCCATACGGTATCGCCCATGGTAGAGACGGCTCGTTTGATTAAACGTTCAGATCCGTCTGCAAAAGTGGTGTTCATTGGCCCTTGTTCTTCCAAGAAAATGGAATACACGCTCGAAAAAACGGGTGGTGCGGTGGACAGCGTGCTCTCGTTCGAAGAGCTGCAGGCCTTTGTAGACGCAAGAGGCATAGATACCACCTCGCTGGAAGAATCGGCATTGAATAATGCCTCGTATTACGGCCGGATATTCGCCAAATCGGGCGGAATAGTTCAGGGTATAACCGATCTGACGGCTTCAACGGGATTGGAAGGCCTCAGGCCGATAGCCATGAATGGTATATCTGAGTGCCGGATGCAGCTTGCCCGGCTGAAAGCAGGTAAGGCCACAGAAAATTTTTTTGAAGGCATGGCCTGTGAAGGCGGATGTATTAACGGAGCGCTCTGTATCACACACAGTCCCCGGAATAGTGTGGATGTGGAAAAATACGGTAGCGAAGCCAAAGAAAAAACCATTGACAATTCGGTCAAACTGTTTAAAATGGTCAGTTCCCCAGCCTGATAAGGGAACGGTCTTCGTCGCGGGAACTCTCTTTCTTAGAAGAACCCTTATAAGCATTAAAGCGCCAGGTAAAGCCCACCCAGATTAAACGGGTGATTCCTTTACTGAAGTTGGTAAGCGTATACACATTATTCTCTGATCGCAGGTTCCAGTCATGCGTGTTGAATACATCTGAGAACAGTAGGGTAGCGGTACATTTGCCGTTGAACAAGACCTGCCTGATCCCGATATCCATATAGTGTACGGGATCTGCAGTGAATTGCGGGTAGATCTGGCGGGTGTTATAATAATAGGTTATTTCCACAGAGGATCCTTTAAGAGGGTAAAAATGCAGCGATGCATTGCCCGTTTGCATCCAGCCCTGGTTGGTCAAATCCATACCCTGGTACTTAACAAGGTATTTACTGTAGAAAATATTGGATCCTATGCCTAATTCCGCCCATTTGAAAACATTTGCGCGGAAGTTGATCTCAAGGCCTGTTTTGTATTCCTGTTGTGCGTTTATATAGGTCAGAATGAGGGCGTCTTTGTCATACAAAGATGAGACCTGACAAATATAATCGGATGACCAGTTGAAATAGGCTGCAGTCACAAGATTCAGGTGATTTGTGTTCAGTGAGTAGACCAGGTCAGTTTTATTGGTGGTCTCGGGTTTAAGGTATTTGTTTCCTGTTTCGTAAACGTTCCGGTCAATACGGTTAACGTAGGGATTAAGCTGGGGATAGGCAGGTCTTGTGATCCGCCGGCTGAAGGCAAAATCCAACGATTGTTCTTTTCCGGGAATAAAGGTGAATGAAAGAAAAGGAGCAAAAAACAATTTACTTGTTGTGTAGTCTGTCAGCTGCTCTTTTATACTGTTCAGCCGCGACAGACTGTATTCAATCCGGCCTCCGAACTCAAAGGAATATTTTTCAGAGATACGTTGGTTATAATTTATATACGCTGCGGGAATTATTTCGCTGTGTTTCAGGTCGCTGCTGAAGTAATCGGAATGTTTCCATGTTTCGTTTTCTAAGATCCACGAATCGTACTTAAAATTATTGGATCTGTGGGAAAATTTCAATCCTGCTTCGAGTGCCTGATCCTGCCTGAGCACTAACCGGTAGTCCAGTTGTCCCGACACCGCAAAGGGAGCTCCGCCGCCTTCCGAACGCTGGACCATATTTTCTGTTGTACTGCCTTCAGGTGTTTCGTAATAGAATGCAGGCCTGTTCCCTTTTGTCTGAGAGATGTTGGCGGACGCTGTAAGCGTCTGTTTTTCAGGCAGAATGGTTTGTTTATAACGTATGGACCCCTCAATGGTTTTGCGATTGAAGGTTATTTCATTTCTTCGTCGGAACGATTCACTTATTCCGTCTGTTATTGTTGTAGATTTAATGATTTGTGAATTAAGGTTTTCAGGCACAATGCCTTTTGCCGATACAAACAATTCTCCGGTGCCTGAAAGCTTGCAGCTGGCATCTATCCCCAGTGCGTGATTGGTGTGTTTTGGAGTTGAGGTCAGTGCCTGTGAAACGCTGTTGGAACTGACGGCAAATTGCCTGAAAAGGGTGCTTGTAACTTCGTCTTCTTCGTGCGCTAAGCTGTATTGTCCGTTAATGGTCCATAGTTTACCGGAATAATTCATGGCCAGTGTTCCGTTCAATTCTGTACTCAGGTCCCAGTTGATTGCGAATAACCCGCTTAACCCACCGGAATGGCCGGAGCGTGTGACAATATTAATGATTCCGCCCGTTCCCTCGGAATCGTACTGTACGCCAGGCGAAGTGATGATCTCAATATTTCTGGCTGAAGAAACAGGAAAAGAAGCCAGTGATTCTACCGTGGTGGGAACGCCGTCTATGAGCAGCAGTACATTGGCATTTCCCCTGACAGATACGATGTTATCTGAGTCGATACGTACGGCCGGAGACAGTTTTATTACATCTAAAACGGATCCGGTAGCTGAGGCTATAGACTGTCCGGTGTTGATTACGGTTTTTTCTGCAGCAGCGCGTTTTGCCTGTTTCGTTGCCGTAATAACGGTCTCGGATAAAGTAATGTGATCTTCATCGAGTATAATCTCAATACCTCCAGAGCCTGTTTCGGCCGGAACAGAAATTTCCTGACGGAATTCCCTGTAACCGATAAAGCTGATCCGTAGTGAGTATGTTCCTTCGGGAATGTTTTTCAGGTTGAAACGCCCGTCCGGACCTGTCATGGTTCCAAAGGGGGTGCCGCCATTCCTCTGGAGCACCACAGAGGCAAATTCAATGGGTGTGCCATCTTTGTCCAATACATTACCGGATATTGAATGTGGCGCCGGCTGGGCAAAAACAGGGTGGCTGCTTATAAGAAGCGTAAGAAAGAGGAAGAAAAGCGCTTGTTTCATGATTAGTGAAATTTGTGCAAGATAATAATATTACCTTTGAAAAAAATCTTCAGGCAATCATGAAAAAATCAATTCAGTCTTCATTGGCCCCTGCTGCCATTGGTCCTTATTCACAAGCTATTGAAATTAACGGTTATGTATATCTTTCCGGACAGCTGGGAATTGACGCTTCAACCGGTCTCCTGGTGGAGGAAAGTAAAGAGGCGCAACTGGAACAGGTATTCAAAAACATAGGTTATGTACTGAAAGAAGCCGGTTGTACTTTTGATCATGTGGTTAAATGCACTGCGTTTTTGACAGACATGAACGATTTTGCTTTGTTCAACGGTATTTATGCCAGATACTTCATGGCGCCGTATCCTGCGCGCTCCGCTTTTCAGGTAGCTGCTTTACCAAAAAAAGGAGCCATTGCAGAAATGGAGGTTATAGCAAAATTGCCCGCGAAATAAGCGACAAAATGTCTGATAATCTGACATTTTGACTGTTTTCAGTGTTCTTTTTTCCATGGGTACGGAGTTTGATATATAGTAGGTAAATAAACGTTTAACTAAACTAAAATTAAGGAGGACAAAGTTATGTTACCTACAGTTAGAAGAACTCAAAATTGGTTACCCATGTTGTTCAACGATTTCTTTGATTACGACGGGTTGGGTAAGATCAGCCCTGCAATGACTCCTGCCATAAATGTGATTGAGTCAGAAAAAGAATATAAAGTTGAACTGGCTGCTCCCGGAATGTCTAAAGAAGATTTCCGCATTAAGCTCGATCAGGACAACCGGCTGATCATCTGCATGGAGAAAAAAGAAGAAAGCTCAAACGGCGAGAAGGGCACAGAAAAATACCTCAGAAGGGAATTTTCCTACTCCAGATTCCAGCAGACTTTGCTTTTGCCCGATGACATCATCAAAGAAAAGATTGAGGCCAATATGGAAAACGGCGTGCTCAGGGTAAATATTCCCAAGAACATGCAGGAAGAAACTATGCCCAAAGAACTTACCATTGAGATCAGGTAAGGTTTGTTATCCGGGTTTGTTTATCTGGCAAGCAGGTAGGCCATCATGGCCAGGTAATATTCCACTCCGTGCGTCAGGTGATCTCCGCTTCCCCAGATAAGTGAAATATTACCGCCCGCTTTTGAAAGATTATCATAAGTGTATTGAGCAATGGCAGGGGGCGCCATATCATCATCCCTTGAATGAATTAAGGTGAGCGGTGATTGTGGCGCCCAGCCTTTTGCTACACTGTGCAGGCGCAGGCAGGAGTCTATTTTCCTTAACGAGGCGTTTTTTTCCTTTGTAAAAAAATCGGGATGCATATAAGTAGTCATATCGGGTTGTATGAAGGTCAGCATCTCCGCTCTGCTGTGTGTCCCGTTCAGCCATTCGTCCCTGTGTGAAAGCAGCGGTTCAATAAAGACCTCGCTGTAATTGAGATTCAGGTCATACCAGTAATCCAGTGATTTAAATATGAAAGGCACAAAAGGCGATTCGCAGTATTTGATTCCACTGAAGAGGTCCACGGCAAGGCCCAGATCATAAATTCCTCCGCCTGTAATTGATTCCCTGATAATGATATTTCCGGGATGGTTTTGTTCAATGTAGCGATGGAGTGAGACGACCCCCATCCCGGCCATGGAATAGCCACCCAACGTCACTTCCCGGGGAAAAGGAAGGCCTGTTGTACTGAAATATTCGGCAGCCGAAAGGTGCATATCATAAGCTACACGGGCCGTATTATCAGAAAACAGGAAAGGATATTCCACCTGCTTACTCACTCCGTATCCCAGCAGGTCAGGGATGATGACCGTGTATCCGAAAAAGCTCAGGACGCCTTCGAAGGTCATCAGCGTTTCGCTTCCCACGTTGTATTTATCTATTTTGGCCGACGGAAAGAAGATGAGCAGTCCTTTGGACTGTCCGTTCGCAGGACGCATGATCAGGCCCGAGGCAAGGATTTCGTTTCCCCGGGGATCCAGTGTAAGGTAAGAAATAGCCGTACTTGTAACGCTGGCCGAAGTGTCCAGCAGCGGGAGAATTTTATTAAACTGAGATTCATCCAGTGACGGATAGAGAGATTTTATGGATTCGATCATGTACGAAAATCCGAACGTATTTTCCTTAAGTACTTCCACAAATCTGCCCTTATCAGTAACAGGAAAGTCCATGTACTTTGTGCAAGACGAAGTCAGTAGCATGCAGAAATAGAAAAAATGATGTAATTTGATCATATTCCGGGAAGGTATTTATGCAAATATAGTATTTTTGTGCCCATGGAAAAATTGAAGCATGAATGCGGTATAGCCTTGATCAGGTTAAGGAAACCACTTGAGTACTATGAACATAAATACGGCACCTGGATGTACGGTCTCCAGAAGTTATATCTCCTTATGGAAAAGCAACATAACAGAGGTCAGGAAGGAGCCGGACTGGCCTCCGTTAAACTGGATGTGCCGGCCGGACATGAGTATGTGTTCAGGGAGCGCGCCTTGGGATCCGATGCCATAAGTTGTCTTTTCGAAACAGTCAACAGCCAGTTCAGGGGCCATCCCGGTACGGCAGCCTATGCCAAAGATAACCTCCCGTTTGCCGGAGAACTCTATATGGGCCATTTGCGCTACAGCACTACCGGAAAGTCAGGCATATCTTACGTTCATCCTTTTTTGCGCCGTAATAACTGGTGTGCCAAAACGCTTTTGTTGTGCGGCAACTTTAATCTGACCAACGTGGATCAGGTTTTTGAATCGCTCACAGCCATTGGACAACACCCCAGGGGTACCGCAGATACCCACATTCTTGTGGAACAGATGGGACACCGCCTGGATATGGAGATAGAATATCTTTACGATATCTGTCATTCAGAAGGTCTGAGAGGACCGGAACTGACAAGAGAAATTGACAAACGTCTTGACTGCACCAATTTGCTTAAAAAGTGTGCTCCACTTTGGGACGGCGGCTATACTATTGCCGGTATGACCGGTTCCGGCGAAATGTTTTGCATGCGCGATCCCTGGGGGATCCGGCCTGCATTTTATTATTATGACGATGAAATGGTAGTGGTAGCATCGGAAAGACCGGTTATCCAGACCGTATTGAATGTACAGGCACGCGATGTGTGTGAATTGTCTGCCGGAAGCGCCATCCTGGTGGGAAGGACCGGAAACGTCCGTATTAATAACATCATTTCCCCTGACGTAGTAAAACCCTGTTCATTCGAACGCATCTATTTCTCCAGGGGTAGCGATGTGGATATCTATAACGAACGCAAAAAATTGGGACGAAATCTGGTACAGCCTATACTCAAAGCGGTGGAGTTTGATTTTCAACATACGGTTTTTTCTTTTATCCCTAATACGGCCGAGGTGGCCTATTACGGTATGCTTCAGGGCCTGGAAGATTTCCTGAACGACCGCAAAAGGGATGAAATACTTGAAGCAGGTGAGAAAATTACCAACCAGCAGCTTACTGAAATTCTTTCCCGTCGCGTCAGAAACGAAAAAGTAGCCATAAAAGATATCAAGCTTCGTACTTTTATCGCCGAAGGCAAGACCAGAGACGACCTGGCGGCCCACGTCTATGACATTACCTATGGAACCATTAATCCCGGAGTGGACAATCTGGTGGTGATTGACGACAGTATTGTACGCGGCACTACACTAAAGCAGAGTATCATTAAGATACTGGATCGGTTGCATCCCAGGAAGATAGTGATTGTGTCGTCCTCTCCCCAGGTCCGTTATCCCGACTGTTATGGGATAGATATGTCCAGCATGGGACAGTTTATTGCTTTCAGGGCGGCCATTGCCTTACTGGAAGAACGGGGTATGCAGCATGTCATTGACAGCGCCTATAAAAATGCACTTGGTTTTTTGAACAATCCGGAACCAAAAATGATCAATCATGTGAAAGCGGTTTACGCACCGTTCTCTGCAGACGAAATATCTAAAAAAATAGCAGATCTGCTTACTCCTGAAGATACGACAGCCCAGGTGGAAATTGTCTACCAGAGCCTGGAAGGCTTACACGATGCCTGTCCCGGTCACAGCGGAGACTGGTATTTTTCCGGAGACTATCCCACACCGGGAGGTATCAGGTGGGTTAACAGGGCTTTTGTAGATTACATAGAAGGAGGCCGGTCATAGCAATTTTTTGAGCAGGCCCGGTACTTCCACTTTTTCCCGTTTGATTTCGACCAGACGTTCTTTTCCCTTTTGGGAAAGTTCAAAGAACATCTTCCGACGGTCATTGCTTCCAAGTGATCTTTCAATCAGTTCTTTAGCTTCGGCTGACCGGAGCACTTTTGAGGTGTGCGAGGCGGTCAGCCCAGTTTTTTCGGAAATGTCCGAAGCCGAAAAGGGAACCTTCCGGTCTTCCTGGTCCAGGCAGCATAAAAGCATGGCTTCGTTCAATGTAACGTCGTGGACGCGTATCAGTTCGTTTTCAAATTCGGAAAGAGCCCTGAAGACTTCTCTCATCAGGCATATGGAATTATTCATTCGTAGACGGTAAAATATATGTTAAGGTTTGTATCAGATGAACAGGTTAATATTGGCTTCGTCGGCCCTGTTCATATAAGTAGCTACTCCGCCAATTGTTACATTTTCAAGCAGTTCCTCGCGCTTAACGCCCATTACATCCATGGACATCTGGCAGGCAATGAATTCCACTCCGTTGTCAATGGCCTGCTGTCTGAGAGACTCCAGAGAATCTATCCCGCGTAGTTTCATAACATAGCGCATCATCTTGGGCCCCATTCCAAACATGTTCATTTTGGATAATTTGAGTCCTTTTGAATGGGACGGCATCATCATGCCGAACATTTTACCGAAAAGATCTTTATTTACTTTGGGTTTCCGGTTTTTCTTAATTACGTTTAATCCCCAGAAAGTGAAGAAAATACTTACATGCTGGCCGGTAGCGGCAGCTCCGTTGGCCAGTACGAAAGTGGCCAGGGCCTTGTCCATATCGTCGCTGAACATAATGAGCGTTTTTCCTTTGCCGGACGATACATTTACCGGAACACGGTCATCCTGTACTGCGCTTTTCTTTTCCACAACGGCTTTGAAAACCCCGTCTGAGGAGCTTTGCTCAATAAGAATATTGCCGGTTGTTTTGCACCAGGACTCGGCATCACGCGCGAATCCGGGATCTGTGGCTTCAATCTCTATCCGTTGTCCGGGTTCTATCTCGTCAATGCTTTTTTTCATTTTGAGAATGGGACCGGGACATTGCATTCCGCATGCATCTATTTTGAACGTGTGTACAAGCATGCTTTCTGCGTTTACCCCGCGTTTTGCACCTGCACCTGAAGGATCTCCCGAATCGGAGAATGATTCCCGGTTTGCTGGTTGTGAGGTTACAATACCTGTTTTGGACTCGGTAACCGCTTCGTAGGTTTTGTAACCGCCCGACAGATTATAGACTTCTTTAAAGCCGTTTTGCATAAGTATCCTTGAGGCCAGATACCCTCTGAGCCCTATGGCACAGAATACATACACGGGTTTCCCGGAAGGGATCTCATGTATTCTTTCCCTGAGATTGTCCACCGGGATGTTTATGGCTCCCGGAATGGAACCCAGCCGGTTCTCTTCCCGGGTACGTACGTCAATCAGCACTGAGCTTTCCGGGTTAAGATCGCGTATCTCGCGCCAGTAAGCGGGTCTCATTTTGCCGGTCAGAATATTGGATGCGACATACCCGGCAATAGCCACAGGGTCTTTGGCCGATGAAAAAGGAGGTGCGTAAACATGTTCAATGCCAATAAGATCGTAAATAGTTCCTTTGTGTTTTATAACCTGCGCAATGGCATCTATACGCTTGTCAACGCCACTGAATCCCACAATCTGTCCCCCATAGATCTGCCCGTTTTCGGGACTGAACGTAATCTTGATACTCAGCTGCCTGGCATTAGGATAATATCCGGCGTGGGAATTGGAATGGGTCGTGGACGAAATATATTTGATATTTTCTGCTTTCAGGCGTTTGGCCGAGAGACCGGTGGCTGCCACCGTAAGATCAAAAATCTTGGCAATAGAGGTCCCTATGGACCCTTCGTAGCGGATCTTGTTGCCTTCGGTTATATTGTCGGCAGCAATACGGCCCTGACGGTTGGCCGGACCGGCCAGATAATTGAGCCAGGGTTTACCGGTAATGGGATGTGGAAACTCTATAGCGTCGCCAACGGCATAGATATCTGGATGGGAGGTTTGTAAGAATTCGTTTACAGAAATACCGCCTGCTGCACCAATAGTCAGTCCTGCTTCTTTGGCCAGTTTTGTTTCCGGTCGCACCCCAATGGAAAGGATCACAAGATCTGCATGAAGACGGCTGCCATCCTGCAGTTGAAGCGAAAGATTGCCTTTTTCGTCGGCTTCGGGACCGTTATTATAGGTAAACGAGGTGACTGCCTGTTTCAGATACAGGGCAACGCCTTTTTGTACCAAATGCTGGCGGACGAGAGACGCCATGGAGAAATCGATGGGGGCCATCACTTGGTCTGCCATTTCCACGATGGACACTTTTGCACCGGTGGCATGAAGGTTCTCGGCCATTTCCAGTCCAATGAAACCGGCTCCGACCACTACGGCATGGCGTACGTTATGCGTCTGAAGATAGGATTTGATGGCATCGGTGTCGTCTACGTTTCTCAGGGTAAATATACCCGGCGAATCGATACCGGGCAGGGGCGGTTTTACCGGGGCAGCTCCCGGAGACAGAAGCAATTTGTCGTAGGTTTCTTCGTATTCTCCTCCGTCCTGATTGCGGGCCGTGATGGTATGGTGTGCCGGATCTATATGGATAACTTCGGTATTGACACGAATATCCATGTTGAATCGTTTCCCAAAACTGTAGGGAGTTTGAACAAACAGTTTTTCCCGTTCTTTGATGATCCCTCCAATATAATAAGGAAGACCGCAGTTCGCGTAGGAAATATATTTTCCTTTTTCAAACATAATGACCTCGGCCTGTTCGTCGTTTCTTCTGATCCTTGCTGCTGTTGTGGCGCCTCCGGCCACTCCGCCTATAATTACGTATTTCATAATGCCGTTTATTTAATGTCCATTAAAAATTATTGACAAATATAAATATTTCCTTTGGAAAATAAAAATTAATAACAAAAAAATCTCTTACCAAATAATGATGTAAATTTGTAAGAGAACAAACCGGTATTGATGATGATAAGGATTTTGTCCGTTTTATGCTTTTCTGTCACACTATTTTGTGCTGCCTGCGGACAGGTTGCCATACCGGAACCATATGGTCCTGTGCCGTCCCGGCAACAACTGGAGTGGCAGAAGATGGAATATTATATGTTTGTTCATTTCGGGCCCAACACCTTTACCGGAGTAGAATGGGGCGACGGCAGCGAGAATCCGGACAGTTTTAATCCCTCGTCCCTTGATTGCCGCCAGTGGGCTTCCACCGCCAAAGCAGCCGGAATGAAAGGTATCATCATCACAGCCAAACATCACGACGGTTTTTGTCTGTGGCCGAGCCTCACAAGCACTCATACGGTAAAGGAGAGTTCCTGGAGGGGCGGGAAGGGAGATGTGCTTAAAGAACTTTCGCAGGCATGCAGGGAATACGGGCTCAAGTTTGGTGTCTATCTTTCTCCCTGGGACCGTAATCATCCGGCTTACGGGACGCCTGAGTACAATAAAATTTTTGCTCAGGCGCTTACCGAGGTGCATACTGCTTACGGACCGGTGTTTGAACAATGGTTCGACGGGGCTTGCGGGGAAGAGATGGAATTTGCCTATGATTGGGAACTCTTTATCCGGACCGTATATTCGCATCAACCCAATGCAATCCTCTTCAGTGATGTGGGACCCGGATGCCGATGGATTGGCAACGAGCAGGGTGTGGCAGGAGAAACAAACTGGTCACGGTTAACTACAGACGGGTTCACGCCCGGAAAAGGTGCACCTGCAACAGAGATATTAAATACAGGTCAGGCCGGCGGAAAATACTGGATACCGGGCGAAGCCGATGTGTCCATCAGACCGGGATGGTTTTACAGCCCCGATACCGACAGAGAGCAAAAAACGGTGGAATCGTTAATGGATATATATTATACTTCTGTAGGCCGGAATGCCAGTCTGTTACTTAACGTACCACCCGACCGGCAGGGACGCATTCACAGGCCCGATTCATTAAGACTTATGGAGTTCCGCCACGCACGGGAAAAAGCTTTTTCCCGCAACCTGGCCCGGGGAGCCCGGATCTATGCCTCGGCCGTCAGGAACCCTCTACGGATGTTTGCACCCAAACAAATGCTGGACGGTAAATACGATACCTACTGGACAACGGACGATTCTGTATCCAGTGCATGTGTTATAGTAATACTTAAACATCCTGAACAGGTAGAGATGCTTCTTATTCAGGAGTATATCCCACTGGGACAGCGAATAAACGGTGTAACGGTGGAATGCTACGATACCCGCGTCGGAGCATGGGTACGGACGGCAGAAGCCACCACCGTAGGTTATAAACGGATACTCCGTTTTCCCGCCATCCTTACCGACAGTATCAGAATACATTTGAATGCCCGGCCGGTCTGTCCGGTGATTAACACAATTGAAATATATTAAAACATATGAATAAACTGGCAAAATATATCATCGGGTTAGCAGTAGCTGCCATTATTGCTTTCCTTGTCTGGTATTTCAGGAATATAATAATCTATATCCTGGTAGCAGCAGTTCTTTCCCTTATCGGAAGGCCGCTTGTTAACCGCCTGACGCGTTTAAATATAAAAAAATTCTATATTCCCAAAGGGCTGGCTGCTTTTATCGTATTGCTCTTTATGATGGCCGTTGTCACGGGGATATTCTGGTTTGTGGCTCCTTTGGCCGGAGAATTGGTGACTACAGTCACTTCTCTGGATCTGAAAGACGTGAGTGTACGGATCTCCGGTCCGCTTCTTGAATTTAATAACCGGCTGCATGATTTTTTCCCTGATCTCGATCCTGCTTTCTCCATTGAAACCTTTATTTGGCAGGAAGTAGAGAAAGTAATGAATCCTGCTGTTATTACCGGTCTTTTTGGCTCTGTGGCTTCTTTTCTTGGCAACCTGGCCATAGCGGTGTTTTCTGTGATCTTTATCACGTTCTTTTTTCTGAAAGAACAGAACATGTTCGGTAATATGATTGGTGCACTGGTCCCTGAAAAATACGAAGAGAAACTTTCTCATGCCATGCGGTCTGCCAAAGAATTGCTTTTCAGATATTTTGTGGGGTTAGTCATAGAATTGTTCATAATGACTGTTCTTATTACTATAGGGCTGTTCTTTATTTCAAGAATCAATTTTCATCTGGCGGTTGTGCTGGGCTTCGTATTCGGAATCATGAACATTATCCCGTATGTGGGGCCGTTACTGGGAGGTTCGTTTGGTGTGATTATGGCATTGGCCACTGCCTTCGGGCCTTCGGGCTATTCCAGCGTGCTGCTTTTTATTATTTCTATGGTAGCCGTTTATGTGGGTTCAAATATGCTCGATACGTATCTTATTCAGCCTTACATATATTCGAACAGTGTAAAAGCCCATCCGCTGGAAATATTTCTGGTCATTCTCATATCGGGTTATCTGGGCGGACCTTTTGGTATGCTTGTAGCTATTCCCGCCTATACCGTAATACGGGTTTTTGCCAGCGAGTTCTTATCCCGGTTTAAAATTGTCAAACGTTTAACAGGTATTAACTGATGCTATGAATATTGAATCTAACCAACTGCTATTGGCTTTCGCTCTCACGCTTTTTGCGGGGCTTTCCACCGGTATTGGTTCGCTTGTGGCGTTTTTTGCCAAACGTACAAATACCCGTTTTCTTTCTTTCTCCCTTGGTTTTTCGGCCGGGGTAATGGTGTATATTTCTTTTATGGAACTGATGCCTCAGGCAAGAGAATTACTAAATGAACCGGCATTGCTCCTGGCTTTTTTCGGAGGAATTGCATTTATTGCCGTGATAGACTTCCTTATCCCCGAAGAAGAAAACCCGCATGAAATGCACCTGACCGAAGACATGGAAAAAAAATCTAAACTAAAACGCATGGGTGTGATGGTGGCCCTGAGTATTGCCATACACAATTTTCCCGAAGGCATTGCCGCATTTACTGCCGGCCTGAACAGCCTGGATGTGGCCATTCCCATAGCGCTGGCCATTGCCATACATAATATCCCAGAAGGAATTGCCGTTTCG
>Ga0265294_10001376_pt1 | contig 32787 bp, 34 predicted proteins | sample MunlanPumphouse3_FD_192504 | JGI IMG/M metagenome (GOLD analysis project Ga0265294, IMG submission 192504) | Groundwater microbial communities from a municipal landfill in Southern Ontario, Canada - Pumphouse #3 | ecosystem: Environmental > Aquatic > Deep subsurface > Groundwater | place...
TGTACTCGCCGGCCATTGACCGCATTGAGGTGGTCAACGAAGGTAAGGTCCGTCAGGGACGGATTTACTACCTGCGCAACCTCAAGGGCAAGGCTGCTCGGATCAAGGGCAAGAACAGCTGGGAGTAGCGCGCAAAGCACTCAGAATTCCCTCATGCTTAAAGTGAATGTTTAGCGCGCCCGCGAGGTTAGCAGACCTTACACTTGAGTGCGCTGCGGAATTTTGAGGTTTGCTATGTAGCGAACCTGCGAAGGTAGCAGACCTTACATGGTAGTGTGCTACGAAAAATTCAGCCTCTCGCGTATGCACAAATACGCCTGGGTTTGGATCTTTCTAGTGGTTATCACAGATTGTCAGTGCCCTGCTTTTTGCTTTGTTTAAAGTGTAAAAAAGCCAGATCCTAACGTAGACAACTACGTATCGGGCCTGGCTTTTTTTGTGGGCTTTTGTGGAACTTCTCTATGCCCGGGCAGGGGGGCTGCTATGGATGATTTTGATTATAGTGGATTGCCGCCTTTGGACCTGATTGCCGGGGTGGATGAGGCCGGTCGGGGGTGTCTGGCTGGTCCTGTGGTTGCCGGAGCTGTTATTCTGCCGCTGGATTTTGCATTGCCCGGGCTGGATGATTCTAAAAAACTGACGGCTAAAAAACGTACCTGCCTTGAATCCAGCATCAAAAAACAGGCTTTGGCCTGGTCCCTTGGCTTGGCCTGGCCAAGGGAAATTGAAGCGATAAATATATTGCGTGCCTCCCTTGTGGCCATGCGCCGCGCGGTGCTTTCCCTGCGCGTTCCTCCCGCCTTTGTGCTCGTTGATGGTAATCAGAAAATTCCCTTTTCTCTCCCCCAGCAATTTGTTATCGGTGGTGATGCCAAAGTGCCTTGTATTGCGGCTGCGTCTATCATGGCAAAGACATTCAGAGACCGCCTCATGACCCATCTCGATCGTCGTTATCCGGGATATGGTCTGGCACGGCACAAAGGGTACGGGACCAAAGAACATCGGGATGCGTTGCGCACATTGGGCCCCTGTATCCAACATCGAATGACCTTCAGGGGGGTCGGCCCGGATGTCGGTCCCAAGGAGCGTGAATTATGTCTCCCCGGTCTGGGACAGTAGGGCGGTTTGGTGAGGACATTGCCTGCGATTATTTAACGGAAAATGATTACACGATTCTTGAACGCAATTGGCGGACCCGCAAGGGTGAATTGGACATCATCTGCACCTACGGTGACCTGCTCGTTTTTGTGGAGGTCAAAACCCGTGGTCCGGGAAGTCTGCAACTGCCCGGAGAAGCACTGAATGCGGAAAAGAAAATCCGACTGCTGCGAGCCGCCTCCGAATACCTGACAAAAAAACGGCTATGGGAGACAGCGTCCCGATTTGATTTGATTGCCTTGCGCTTGCGTGAGGACGATGTTGACCTGGAGCATATACAAAATGTCATCGATGCAAGCGAAATTATGGGTGGTCGCCACGCCCCTTGGCAACCTTGGTGATTTTTCCCCCCGTGCGGCGGAGATCCTGCAGGGTGCCGGTCTGATTCTGGCTGAGGATACCCGGCGTGCCGGTCTGCTGTTTCAGCGTCTGGGATTGACGCATGGGCGCATGGTCAGTTCTTTTGACCACAATGAGTCTTCGCGCATCGGACTGGTTTTGAGCACTCTGGAGCAAGGGGAACATGTGGCCCTTATTTCCGATGCTGGAACCCCCCTCATTGCCGATCCGGGATTTCCCCTTGTCCGGGCCTGTCGGGATGCGGGGTTTGCTGTTTCCCCCGTTCCTGGCCCTTGTGCCCCTATTGCCGCACTCATGGCCAGTGGGCTCCCCACAACCCCTTTCACCTTTCTTGGGTTTATGCCGCGCAAGGGAAGCGATATCCGTGCGACCCTTGAACCTTTTGCCCGTTTGAAAACCACCCTTGTTTTTTTCGAACGCAAAAATCGTTTGCCCCAGTCGCTGAGGGTGGCCTTTGAAACTCTTGGTCCCAGGAATTATTGTGTTGCCAGGGAATTGACCAAGACCCATGAAGAATTTATCTTTGGTCTACTGCCCCTCGACCAGGATGCTGATCTTGATAGTCTTCTCGGTGAATGTACGGTACTCATTGCTCCTGGCGAGGAACCTGCCAGGAGCAATGAGGTGGATGTTGTGCGGATGATACAAGAAGAACATTTGCGGGGAGGAAGGCCGCGCGATGTGGCCAAGCGGGTCTGCGCTCGGGTTGCGGGCTGGACGGTTAAGGATGTGTACGCTTTGCTGCAGCGGATTTAATTATTGTTGGTGGGTGGATGAACGGGCACTTTCTGTCTCCCCTCTGAGCGTCCCGGGAAAAGAATGTTGAGCAGAGAAACCAAAATTTTTGTCCGGATGTTTTTGCGGACCTATCTCGTAGGCGGATGCATCAATACGCGGGGCATGCAGAATATTGGTCTGTCCTATGCGATGGACCCGGGTTTGCAAATGCTTTATAAGGACGACGCAGCCCTGCAGAAAGCCAGAAAACATTATCTTCGGATTTATAATACCCACCCCTGCTGGACTCCTCTCCTCGTAGGTATTTTCTTTTTTTTAGAGCGCAAAATTATCAAGGGCATCCTTCCCGACCGGGCACTGGCCCAGATGAAAAGTACCATTGCCTACACCTTGTCCGCCGTCGGGGATTCATTTTTTGGGGGCAGCCTGTATGTGTTCTGGTCCCTGTCGACTATTGTATTGCTGGCGTTCCAGCTGTATGGGGCGGCGCTTATCTGGGCGCTTATCTGGCTCCCGATTATCGAAGGATTCAAACTGTATACCTTTTTTAGAGGCATCAGCGAAGGTATTTCTTTTTTATCCCGGCTCAAGTCGTTCAATCTGATTAACTGGGGTGCCCGCCTCAAATTGGTGAATGCCGGACTTGTTTTTGTGCTCTGGGTCAGATTTTGGCCTGGTCCCCTGACTCCGTTGATCTGGATTTCAGGTACTGCTTTTTTGCTGGCTCTGGCCTGGTGCGCTTCTTTTTCTTATCGAGTGCGCGAAGTCATTGTGTATCTCGTTGGTGCGGTATTGTTGATCATCCCCTTACTTGTGGATATCGTTGGAGACAGCCTGGAATTTTTGCAGAAATGATGCTTGCAGGTGTATCCCGAAAGACAATCTGTTATTTTCATATGGAGTTGCTACGTGTGTGATGCCGTTGTTCAGGAAAAGGCGATAAGCGTTCAGAATGAGTTCGGGTTGCATGCCCGTCCTGCAGCCCAGATTGCCCAAGAGGCCCAGAAGTTTTCATCCGTTATCCACATTGGAATGCAGGGCCGTGAAATTGATGCCAAGTCCATTCTGGATATTCTCAGTCTGGCTGCTCCCAGAGGAACGGATCTTTTTCTCAAAGCCGAAGGCTGTGATGCCTATGAAGCTGTACAACGGATTGCACGGCTTTTTGAAGAACGTTTCGGCGAGGGGCGCTGATGGCCAAGCATGTACTTACGGGAATCCCCGTTTCTTCGGGCGTGGCCATTGGCAAGGCTTTCTTTCTAAATAAGAACAGATTGTCTCAGGCCCCCCGGCAGACCATTGATGAAGGGCTCGTACGTCAAGAGCAGCAGCGTCTGGGACAGGCATTTACTCTTGCATCCCAGGAGCTTGAACGTATCCGGGGCAACGTTCCCAAAGAGCTTCAGGAACATGGGGCTCTCATTGATTCCTATCTCATGATCCTGCGGGACAAAAAACTGGGAGACTCCGCCGGGGAATATATCAAGCGTCTGCGGATTAATGCCGAATGGGCCCTGGAAAAGGCTGTGGCTGATGTGGAACAGATGTTCAATGCCATAGATGACGAGTATATCCGTGCCCGGATGCAGGATGTCAGACTGGTCACCCAGCGGGTCATGGATCAGTTCGCAGGTCAGGAAAACGGGGCCATGCCTGTGGGGCATCGGGTTATTCTCATGGCTCATGATCTGACCGCTGCCGACACCATTGAACTGGAAGTTGACAAAATCATGGCTTTTGCCACGGCCATGGGAGGCAAGACGTCCCATGCAGGTATCCTTGCGCGTTCTTTGCAGATACCGGCCATCGTCGGGGTGGAGGAACTGGAGCAGTCTATCACTGACAATAGCATTGTCATCCTGGATGGGTTCAATGGACGTATTCTGATCCAGCCCACCGAAGACGAGCTGAATAAATATACCGGGCTCCAGTATCGCTTTGAAGATTATCAGCGCAGTCTCACCAGAGTTTGTCATCTGCCCGGGGAAACCCGTGATGGGTATCGGGTGGATGTATTCGCCAATATTGAACTTTTTGAGGAAGTTACCTCGGTTCTTGACAATGGTGGCGAAGGTATCGGGTTGTACCGGACCGAGTATAACTACATGAACCGGTCCACCTTTCCCACCGAAGATGAACTCACCGAGATATACACGGATCTGGCCACTATTGTAGCGCCGAACAAGGTTGTTATCCGGACCCTTGATCTGGGTGCTGATAAACTTTCTTCTTTTGGAGCGTTGGAGGAGGCCAATCCGGCCATGGGACTTCGGGCTGTCAGGTTCTGCATGGCCCACAAAGACATTTTCAGAACCCAGCTGCGGGCCATTCTGCGCGCCGGAACACAGGGGCATGTGTCCATCATGTTCCCCATGATTTCAGGCTTGCAGGAACTTAAAGAAATCAAGGCCTTTTATTTTCAGATCAAGGAAGAGCTGCGCAAAGAAGGGACCGCATATAACCCGGATATCCCTTTGGGGATCATGATTGAGGTTCCTGCCGCCGTACTGGTAGCCGATTCCCTGGCCAGAGAAGTTGATTTTTTCAGTATCGGGACCAATGATCTCATCCAATACTGTCTGGGCATTGACAGGACCAACAAGCATGTCGATTACCTGTACCAGCCTCTGCATCCGGCCATTGTGACCAGCATCAAGTCGGTCATTGACTCGGCCCATCGGGCGGGGATTGAAGTCAGTGTCTGCGGTGAGATGGCCGCCGATCCTTTTTGTATTCCCATCCTCATGGGGATGCAGGTGGACAGCATCAGCCTGACCCCTCAGGCCATCCCCGGGATCAAACGCATTATCCGTCAGGTGCCCATGGAAGACTGCAAAGTTCTGCTCAAAGAAGTTTTGGAAAGCGAATCCGTGGCTGGAAACAATGTGCTGGTCAAAGAAATGATTTTTCGCCGTTTTCCGGACGAACTCATGTTTTATACTTCATTGCTGGATGGTGACTGATAGATGACAAAACAATCAGGTAAAATAAAAATCCTCGGGCAGAATCGGAAGGCTCGTCATGTGTATGAATTTGTGGAATTCGTGGAGGCGGGGATGGTGCTCACCGGATCTGAGGTCAAATCCCTGCGTCAGGGTATGATCAGTTTCATGGATGGGTACGTGCAATTTGAGCAGGGCGAAGCCCTGCTCGTGGGGGTGCATATCGCCAAATACGAAAATGCAGGCTATGCCCAGCACCAGCCGGACCGCACCAGAACGTTGCTGATGCACAAACATGAAATCCAGAAGCTTATGGATCAGGTGGCCCAGAAGGGGCTGACGGTTGTGCCCACCAAAGTCTATTTCAAAAATGGCAAGATCAAGGTTGAATTGGCCTTGGCCCGGGGCAAAAATCTTTATGATCGCAGACAGGACCTCAAGGAAAAAGCGGTCAAACGGGATACCGCACGGGAAATGGCACAGAGGTGAGAAAGGGAGACGGGAGGCAGTAAAATACCGTGCTCCAAGTGTAGGTTTGTACGTGTGTCCTTGTCATTATAAAAAATATTTTTAGTGGGCCTCAGGATGGTGCTTGAAACGGGCACGGCGCGTCGTGTCCCTACTGGTGGGGTATAACGTGATAATGATTGTTGCACGTCTCTTGAATATGCCCCTCCACTGTGCCGTTTTTTCTGTGCACTGCGAACTGCGTACTGCGCACTAACATATCCTGTCCTTCGACCTTTGAAACATTTTGGTGTCCTTCATCTTTTATCTTTTATCCTTTATCTATTCAGAACCCAACTATGCCTAAAAATATTATTGTTATCGGTGGAGGCCCTGCGGGGCTTATGGCCGCCATTACTGCTGCCCGTGCAGGGGCAGATGTCCTGATCCTGGAAAAAAAAGATCGGCCCGGACGCAAGCTGGCCATCACCGGCAAGGGACGCTGCAATGTTTCCAATACTGCTCCCATGCGTGAGGCCATCGCTCATTTTTTCCCCAAGGGTAAATTCCTTTACCAGGCGTTTGCCCAGTTTTTTACTCCGGATCTGATCCGTTTTTTTGAGGAACAGGGCGTGTCCTTGAAGACCGAACGCGGAGGGAGAATGTTTCCCGAGAGCGATCAGGCCGCGGATATCATCCACGCATTGCTTGCTGCTGCGAAAAAGGCAAACGTCATTATCAGGACGTCTACCCCGGTGCAGGGCCTTATGGTTGAACAGGGGCGGTGCGTCGGTGTTGTGACCGAAAAAGGCGAACGACTGCCTGCCGCAAAGGTTATTCTGACCACAGGCGGGGCGTCGTATCCGGCTACAGGGTCTACCGGCGACGGCTACCGCCTTGCAGGACAGGTCGGTCACACCATCGTTCCCATCCGCCCGGCCCTTATCCCTCTGACTACAGCGGGCGATACCGCCGAACGTCTGCAGGGATTGAGCTTGAAAAATGCACAGGTCAGTGTCTGGGTGGATAACAAAAAAGTGACTTCGCTTTTCGGGGAAATGCTCTTTACCCATTTTGGGGTTTCAGGTCCCCTGATCCTGACCCTAAGTTCGCTCATTGTGGATGCCCTGGGCGCGAAAAAATCGGTGATGATTTCCATAGATCTCAAGCCAGCCCTTGATCCCAAACAACTTGATGACCGGTTGCTCAGAGACATTGATCATTTTGGCAAGCGCCAGAGCAAGACCCTGTTCAAGGGACTTCTCCCGGCTTCCCTTATTCCTGTGTGCCTGGATGCCACAGGTATTGACTCCTCGCTTCCTGCAAATCAGATCACCGCTTTGCAGAGAAAAAAACTGCGCAACTGGCTCAAGGATTTTCAGTTGCCGATTACCGGCCACAGGCCTCTGCGTGAGGCCATTATCACTGCCGGCGGGGTATCGACCAAAGAAATCGATCCCCGGACTATGGAATCGAAAATGTGTCCGGGACTTTTTTTTGCCGGAGAAATCATGGATATCCAGGCCGATACCGGAGGATTCAACCTCCAGGCTGCTTTTTCCACGGGGTGGATGGCTGGGAAGGAATAGGATTTAGGATTTAAGATTTAAGATTTAGGATGCAATTTGGCAGAGGGTGGTAGGGAATTGCAAATCCGTCAGGGGCTGTGTCCTGTGAAGGGGAGACCTGCCACCTAGTGCCCGGCCAGGTTCAAGGTGTCGCAATTATGTAGCATTGAGACTGTCCTTGGAAATGCACTCCGTATTTCCTGGGAACGCCGACCGTCGGGTCGGCCTTTCGAGCACAGGAAAAGACATTATGCTCCCATTGCTTTTTAAGCACTTTTTGTCCTGGTTTGTGCCTGCTCAGAAGCGCGTTGCCGAGCAGCTACCGCGTTCCCAGGATAAGAACGCATACGCGCTGGATCTGTTATACGACAGGTAATCCAGGAAAAGGCTCTGGTCCTGTTTTGGTTGCTATCCTTCTCTCGTAATCCGTGAAACAGCCGATGATTGTAAAAATAGGGCTTTTGGTTTAAACCGCCCCCATTGCATCTGCTAGGTGCGCCGGAAGTGGCAGTGATGATGAAGAATCTGCGCACTGCGCACTGCGTACTGTGATCTGCGAACTGCGATCTCCCCACTGCGCACTGTGCTCTGCGCACTTCCAAATACCAACTTTTCTATCGACCCCTAACTCAAAAAAATAAAAAATTATGTTTGGAATAGTCAAAAAGATTTTCGGATCAAAGAACGAGCGATTTTTGAAGAAACTTCGTCCTCTGGTGGAACGCATCAATGCCCTGGAATCTTCTGTTACCGCACTGCGGGATGAGGAATTCCCTCAGAAGATTGCGGCCTGGAAAGAAGAAGTCGCCAAGGGAAAATCTCTGGATGACCTGCTGCCCGAGGTATTTGCCCTGGTCCGTGAGGCGGGAAAACGTTCCCTGAGCATGCGCCACTTCGACTGTCAGCTTATCGGCGGAATTATTCTGCACAAGGGACGTATCGCCGAAATGAAGACCGGTGAGGGTAAAACGCTGGTGGCAACCCTGGCGGTTGTTTTGAATGCCCTAAGCGGTAAAGGGGTACATCTGATTACGGTCAATGATTATCTGGCCAGCCGTGATGCCGAGTGGATGGGAAAATTGTATGCTTTCCTCGGTCTTTCCGTCGGTGTCATCGTCCATGGTCTGGATGATACCCAGCGTCAGCAGGCGTATGCAGCTGATATTACCTACGGGACGAACAACGAATTCGGATTTGATTATTTGCGTGACAACATGAAGTTCTATAAAGAACAGCTTGTTCAGCGCTCGCTTAATTTTGCTATTGTGGATGAAGTCGACTCCATTCTGATCGATGAGGCCCGGACGCCTCTGATTATTTCCGGTCCGGGAGAGGAATCCACGTCTTTGTACGGCAGTATCGACGCCATCATTCCCCGTCTCAAAAAGGATGAGGATTATACCGTTGATGAAAAGGCCAAGACGGCCATGCTTACCGATGAAGGGGTCAGCAAATGCGAAGAAATCTTGCATGTGGACAACCTTTTTGATGCCTCCAATATCACTCTGCAGCATCATATTCTTCAGGCTTTGAAGGCCCATGCCATGTTTGCCCGGGACGTTGATTATATTGTCAAGGACGGTGAGGTGGTTATTGTCGACGAATTTACCGGGCGTCTGATGCCCGGGCGTCGGTATAGCGACGGACTGCACCAGGCATTGGAAGCCAAGGAAGGTGTCAAGGTGGAGGCGGAGAACCAGACCCTGGCCTCCATTACGTTCCAGAATTATTTTCGCATGTACAAAAAATTGAGTGGCATGACTGGTACGGCTGATACCGAGGCCGTGGAATTCAGACAGATCTATGATCTGGATGTCATGGCTATTCCCACCAATCAGCCCATGCTGCGGAAAGATTTTCCCGATGTGGTTTTCAGAAATCAAAAAGAAAAGTATGCCGCTATTGTGCAGGAAATCAAGGAACTGCATCACAAGGGACAGCCGGTACTTGTGGGTACGACATCCATTGAGAAATCCGAACTCATCGCTGCCGAGCTTAAGAAGCTTCACGTTCCCCATTCGGTGCTTAATGCCAAACAGAATGAAAAAGAAGCTGAAATCATTGCTGAAGCAGGGCATAAAGGTAAGGTGACCATCGCCACGAACATGGCTGGTCGTGGAACCGATATTGCCCTTGGAGAAGGGGTTCGCGAGGTTGGAGGCCTGCATATCCTGGGTACCGAACGTCATGAAAGCCGGCGTATCGACAACCAGCTCCGGGGCCGTAGCGGCCGTCAGGGCGATCCGGGTTCCTCCCGTTTTTTTCTGGGGCTGGACGATGACCTGCTGCGGTTGTTCGGTTCTGACCGTATCGTCGGACTGATGGACAAACTGGGCATGGAAGAAGGCCAGTCCATTGAAAATGCCATGATCTCCCGGGCCATTGAAAACGCTCAGCGCAAGGTTGAGGGACACAACTTTGATATCCGTAAACAGCTTCTGGAATATGACGATGTCATGAACCAGCAGCGGACGGTGGTCTATTCTTTGCGGCGTGATCTGATGACCACCCAAGACATGGAAGAGGTTGTCCATGAGTTTATGGAGGATGTCCTGGACGAGGTGTATGCTCCCATACAACCGGGAAGCCGGGATGCGGATGACACCGAGACCCGGTCCATGGTCCGGAGCAAGCTGGATGAAATTTTCAATCTGCGTAAGGTTGATCATTCTACAGAGCTTCCCCACCGGGAAAAAGCTGTGCAGAATATTAACGTCCTGTTTGAAAAACTGAAAAAGGACGCTGGTGATCAGTACCAGGAAATTTTGCGTTTTTTCCTTTTGGACAGTCTGGATAGAAACTGGAAAGAACATCTGTTGAACATGGACTATCTCAAAGAAGGGATTGGACTGCGCGGATACGGCCAGAAAGATCCCAAGCAGGAATATAAGCGTGAAGGATTTTCCATGTTTCAGGATCTGTTGTGCAGGATTAAGGAAAATACTTTTCAGCCTCTGACCCGCCTGCAGCTGCAGGTGGTCCAGGAAGAGGAATTCAAACACGAAGAGCAGAAAAATCTGCAATATGCCGGCAGTGAAGCAGGCGATGCTCCCAAAAAAGAGCCCGTCCGTCGTGCGGAACCTAAAGTGGGGCGCAATGATCCCTGCCCATGCGGTAGCGGCAAAAAATATAAGTATTGCCATGGCAAAAAATAGACGGACCCTTTTCACCTGTCTTGTGCTCAGACCTTGAAATGGTTACAAACGCCCGATTATCGAAGGATGATCGGGCGTTTGTTGTCTGGATTGCAATCTACTCTGCCCCCCGGGCGGACAAGGAGAGAAAGCGTGTTTACTATACCCGCAGGATATACTTTTTCAGCTGTGAGCGCCGGATTCAAGTATACCGGGCGTAACGATCTGAGTCTTATTGTTAGTGAATGCCCGGCGCATGCCGCAGGAGTGTTCACCACCAACAGGTTCCAGGCCGCACCAGTGGTCAAAAGCAGGACCAGTCTGGACCGTTCCCCTATGGCCCGAGCCATATTGGTCAATGCCGGGCAGGCCAATGCCTGTACCGGGGACGAAGGACTCATGCTGTGTGACAAAACCCGGATTATGGTGGGTGAAAAGCTGGGCATGGCCCCGGAAGATATTTTGGTTGCCTCCACCGGGGTGATCGGTGATCAGTTGCGCATGGATCTCTGGGAGAAGGCCGTGCCGGAGCTTGTGGACGCCCTGGGACACTGTGATGCCCTGGATATGGCCAAGGCTATCATGACCACAGATACCTTCCCCAAGGTGGTGAGCAAGACCGTGTCTCTGGAACAGGGTGAGATCCGTCTCTTGGGAATGTGCAAGGGGGCGGGCATGATCTGTCCGCATATGGCCACCATGCTTGGATTTGTCATCTGTGATGCCCAGGTGGAGGATGGATGGTGGGCGGAAAGTTTGCGTGCTGCCGTTGATGTAAGCTTCAACGCCATTACCGTTGACGGGGATACCAGCACCAATGACTGCATCCTGGCTCTGGCCAACGGGGCTTCGGGCGTGTGTGCCCTGTCGGCTCAGGATAAACGACTGCTAAAGGCTGCGCTTATAGATCTGTGCCAGGATCTGGCGTTTCGCATTGTGCAGGACGCCGAAGGCGGTACCAAGGTGCTGCGTATTGCAGTGAGCGGGGCCAGAAGCAAAGGGCAGGCGGAAATCGTAGCCCGGGTGGTGGGACATTCGCCCCTGGTCAAGACTGCTCTCTATGGCCAGGACCCTAACTGGGGGCGGATCGTGGCCGCCATTGGCCGGTCGGGAGCTGATTTCAATCCCGATGAAGTCAGTGTAGCCCTTGGCGACACCGTTATTTTTCAAAAGGGTCAGCCCGTGGACGGGGACTGGGACAGCATTCTGGCACCGGTCTTGAAAAGAGATGAGATCAACGTTCAGATTTCTCTGGGCTCAGGTCGGGGGAAATACGAATTGCTGGCCTCGGACCTGACCGAAGAGTATATCAAAATTAATGCCCAGTACCGGACTTGATAGGAAAACAATCTGGTCAGGATTGATTGACGGATTCTCAGCGCAATCTTGTTTTTTAGAACAGTTGATTGCAATTCTAGTTATGGAGGAATGGTATGGCCTTGAACAAGGAACTTCTGGACATTTTGGCGTGTCCCAAGTGTAAAGGTGAGCTGGAACTGACAGCTGCCGAAGATGGTCTGATCTGTAACGCATGCAAGCTGGTTTATCCCGTGCGTGAAGAGATTCCGGTGATGCTTATTGACGAGGCTGTCCCGTTGGCGACGTGGAAGGCTGACAAGGGAACAGCGTAAGCCCATGAGCAAAAAAAAGGATCGGCCTCTGCCCCAGTCTCTCGGTCTGCCGAGAACCGGGGTGGACGCCCATGCACATCTTGATGCCACGGAATTTGACGAGGACCTTGATGAGGTCCTCATGCGGGCCCGGGAATCCGGGGTGGCTGCCATTGGTACGGTGTTTATGGGCCCTGATGCGTATCTGAAGGGCGCAGCCCGTTTTGATGCGTATGCAGATGTCTTTTTTTTGATGGGACTGCATCCCGAAGATGCCGGGACGGTGGATACCGGCGATATCGCACGCATGGAGCGGTTGTTCCGCGATACGCCGCGCTTCAAAGCTGTCGGCGAAATCGGCCTCGATTATTATTGGGATGTCTCCACCAAAGAAATACAGCAGCGGATTTTCAGGGATCAGCTGGCTCTGGCCAGGGAACTTGATCTGCCGGTGGCCATCCATAGCCGGGATGCGGAAGAGGATACCCTGGCCATTCTTCTGGACATGGGCTTTCATGATCGTCCCTTGCAATGGCATTGTTTTGGCCGGGATCTCTTCTTTGCCCGGGAACTATTGTCCCACGGCTGGCATCTCTCCATTCCGGGCACCGTGAGTTACAAAAAAAATACACTCCTCATGGAAGCGGTGCAAAAGATCCCGCTGGAACGGATGTTTGTGGAAACGGATTGCCCCTTTCTGGCGGCTGAACCCTATCGGGGCAGGCGCAACGAGCCTGCTTTTGTGGTCTTTACGGCCCGTACAATTGCTGAACTCAAGGGTCTTGCCGTGGAAGATATCTGGACGGCTTGCGGCAACAATGCACGTCATTTTTTTGGTTTGATCTGAACAGGATTGGGTATGAAACGGGTTTATATTGCCTATACCGGGGGCACCATCGGTATGCGCAGAACCGCCGAAGGCTATGCCCCTGAGGCTGGATATATGGAAGCACTGCTGGCCGGATTTTCTGAACTGCAGGACGAGCGTATGCCATCCTATGATATCCATGAATACGAGCCTCTTCTGGATTCTTCCAATATGGGCCCGGACCACTGGCTGCTCATAGCTCGGGATATCCTGGACAACTATGACAAATACGACGGGTTCATCGTCCTGCACGGCACGGATACCATGGCCTATACGGCGTCGGCCCTGGCGTTTATGCTCCAGGGGCTGGGTAAGCCGGTTATCCTTACAGGCTCCCAGATTCCCCTGTGCGAGGTGCGCAATGATGCCCGGGATAATCTCATCGCGGCCATGATGATTATTGCCCATCACCCTGTGCCGGAGGTCTGTCTGTATTTTGGGAGCCGGTTATTGCGTGGCTGTCGTTCTGTAAAAGTGAATGCTTCGGGGTTGCAGGCCTTTGACTCCCCTAATTTTTCTCCCCTGGGAACAGTGGGTATCAGTATTCGGATCAATGAAGAACTGGTGTTACAACCCCGGGGAATCCGACCCGTACTTTCGGGAACTTTTGAAAATACCCGGGTAGGGGCTCTGCGTCTTTTCCCTGGTATTGCCATTGAGATGATCACCGCAATGCTTCGGTCACCGTTGCAGGGTCTGGTGATCGAAACCTATGGCGTGGGGAACGGCCCGAGCAAGGACCGCGCATTCATGCGCGCCCTGGAAGACGCCGTCGGACGGGGCATGGTCATCGTCAACTGCACCCAATGTCTGCAGGGGATGGTTGATCAGGAGGGGTATGCTACGGGGCACGCCCTGGGACGGGCTGGATTGGTGAGCGGGTATGATCTTACGGCGGAGGCAGCATTGACCAAACTTATCTATCTGTTCAGCCAGGGGCTGGATGCCGGTCAGGTTCGGGAGATGATGGCTCGCAGCCTGTGTGGGGAAATGACTCTACCCGCAGCAGTGGCTGCATGGTAACTCCTTGGGATCTATGTATAATGTATAAAAAAAGGCCGGGTTTACCCGGCCTTTTTTTATGCTATTCTGCTTGAATCTGAATCTTTTTGGGAATGGCCTTGGCTGCTTTGGGCAGGAACAGTTCCATAACCCCATTTTTTAGCGTGGCCTTGATTTTTTCGGCGTCAACCGTATCAGAGATGGTGAACCTGCGTACATAGGCACCACTACCGAATTCCAGATGAACGTCCTTGCTCTGTTCTTTCTTGGCATATTCCACTTTTCCGGTGATCTCGAGTTCGTTTTCCTTGAGATCAATAACCAGATCTTCTCTGTTAACGCCTGGGAGATCCATGAAAATATGGAATCCGTCTTCCCGTTCAAGGATGTCGGAGTCTGGATTGAAGTGGGGCAGTGTGTCTTTTTTTATAATCTCCTGTGTCATAATGACCTCCCTTAGGATAGACTGATATCAATTTTTTTGGGATGTGTTTCTTCGGCCTTGGTCAGCGCAATGTTCAGAACGCCATTTTTCATGGCTGCCGATACATTGTCGGGATCAACCGGTACATTAAGGGTTATGATCCGCTGGAAGTTTCCCGAAGCACGCTCCTGTCTGTAGTATTTTCCTGATTCTGATTTCCTTTCCCCTTTTATAACGAGGCTTCCATCAGTAAGAGTAAGTTCTACATTATCTATATCTACACCGGGAATCTCCGCCGAGACATAGATGTTTTTGTCATCCTCGCATATGTTTATAGGAGGGTAGGATACTCTTCTTTGAGTGAAATAGAGAGGTTTACTCATTTCTTCGAATATTCTGTCAATCTGAGACGGCAAATCATAGTATGTACTAAAATCTATAACCATAAGGCACCTCCTTTTTGGGTTGTATAAAGAATAACCATTAACCCTTGAGCGTCAAGATGGTGATTTGCATATTACGGACATGTTTTTTACGGTTGACAGCAACTGTTGGGGAAGGTTATCTATTCCCATGCCTATTTCTCGAACTACAGACACATGTTCTTTTTGTTGCACCGCTAATCGCTGGTGGTGGCGTGCGTCCTGTGGTCGGGTGTACGGCAAACAATAATTTTTCAGTATAACCGCCGTCACATGGGCCGCAGGAGAAATTCCGGCGGCCCATTTTTTATTCCGTCGGAAGGCCTGCATGCCTACATGGAGACGCAAACCGTGGAGGGTATATGTCCCGTTTTTTTGCTTTGACCGCTGTTGCGGTATTGTTTGTGGCCATGTTTGTGATTTCACCCGTGCAGGCCGGACCTGTAATGCTTCGGTACGCCAATTTTCCTCCGGCATCCACCTTCCCCTGCGTTCAGATGGAACGTTGGAAACAAGAAGTTGAAACACGTACCGCCGGACAGGTGCAGGTTCAGACGTATCCTGGCGGAACCCTTCTCGGGGCTAAAAATATGCTCCGGGGCGTCATGAAGGGGCAGGCTGATATGGGATGCCTGTGTATGTCCTATCAGCCCGGGGTATTCCCTTTGACCACGGTAACGGAACTCCCGGTGGGGTTTTCTTCTTCCACTGTGGCTTCGCAGGTTTTATGGGACCTTTATCAGCTGTATACCCCCAAGGAATTTGCCAAGGTCAAGGTGCTGGCCATGTTTACTTCAGCACCCACCAATATCATGAGCAGAGTTCCCGTGCGTACACCCCAGGATCTCGAAGGGTTGGAACTGCGGGCCTCGGGCATGGCCTCCAGTGTCCTGGATCGTCTCGGGGCGACACCCGTGTCCATGCCCATGCCGGAAACCCCTGAAGCCTTGCAAAAAGGGTTGGTCAAAGGATTGCTCTCATCCCTTGAGGTCATGAAGGACATGAATTTTGCCGAATATTGTCCCTATGTGACTCGGACTGATTTTCAGGTCTATCCTTTTGCCGTGGTCATGAATATGCGTACCTGGAACAGCCTTTCACCTGCCGTGCAGAAAACCATGGACGATCTGGCCCGGGAACAGTCGGTCTGGACCGGAACATATATGGATGCTCATGTACTGGATTCTTTGGCCTGGTCCAAGAAGACCTATGGCCTGACCACCTTTGAACTGGATGATGTCCAGAAGGCGGCCATGCAGGAAAAAGTGATGCCTCTGCTTGAGGAGTGGAAGGGCAAGGCCAAGGACAAGGGGATTGATGGAGAAGCGGTATTGACGGATTTGTATCGGCTTAAGAAAGTATATCAGAAATAGAAAAAGGGAGACGGGAGGCAGGAGACAGGACTCGACAGACATGAATCCAACAAACATACATCTCAAATTTGGCAGCAAGATGATGAATATATTGAAGAAAGGGGTTGGTTTGACCAACAGGTCGTTGTTTGGGCTGGCCGGCATCTGTCTGGTGCTCATGATGGCGCTGGCCTGCTCAAACATGGTTATGCGTTCGCTGGGGCATCCCGTCAAAGGGACTTTTGAGTTGATGGGCTTTTTCGGGGCTATGGTTGCGGCCTTGTCTCTTGCCGGCACCCAGGCCGGTGGCGGGCATATCGTGATTACCATTTTCCAGAAACGGTTTCCCAAGCCGGTGCGCATTGTTCTGGATATGGTGACCTCTGTGCTCAGTCTGGTGTTTTTCGGCCTCATGGCCTGGCAGACCTGGGTGCTGGCTCTGGGTATCAGGGAATTTGAAGAGCTTTCCGAGACCCTGCAGATTATCTATTATCCTTTCATTCTTGTCGTCTGTCTCGGGGTAGTGGCCCTGGTGGTACAGATTGTTCTGGAAACCCTTATCCTTTGTACTGGAAACGGAGAAAAATCATGAGCCTGACCGTACTTGGACTTGTGGGGATCGGCATTCTGCTGGCCATGATTTTTTTGCTGCGGATTCCCGTGGGTTTTGCCATGGGCATTGTGGGCTTTTGCGGATTCTGGGCCGTTCTGGATGTTCATGCTGCTTTGGGTATGCTGGGAGATGAGACTTGGAAGGTTTTTTCTTCCTACGGGCTTACGGTTATCCCTTTGTTTATTCTCATGGGGCAGATTTGTTTTTATTCCGGACTCAACGAACGTCTATACCGCACGGCCTATGCCTGGCTGGGACAGGTCCGCGGCGGTGTGGCCATGGCGACGGTGATGGCTTGTGCCGGGTTTGCGGCCATCTCCGGATCGAATACGGCTACAGCAGCCACCATGAGTTCCGTGGCTCTGCCCCAGATGAAAAAATACGGCTATGACTCCATCCTGAGCACCGGTGCCGTTGCTGCCGCTTCCACCCTGGGTGCTGTTATTCCCCCAAGCATCGTACTTATCGTCATTGGTCTGCAGACAGGTCAGTCCATCGCCAAGCTGTTCTGGGCATCCCTTATCCCCGGGATTATGCTGGTGGTCTTTTTTCTGCTGCGTATTGCCATGGTCTGTAAAAAAAATCCAGCCATGGGACCTGCCGGTCCCCGGACCGGATGGAAGGAAAAGTTTCGGTCCCTCAAAGGCTCAGTGGAAATGATCATTCTTTTTGCCCTGGTCATGGGCGGTCTGCTGGCCGGATTTTTTACTCCCAGTGAGGCCGGTGCAGCCGGTGCAGCGCTGGCCTTGCTCGTCAGCCTCGGAGGAAGAAATCTGAGCTGGAAACATTTTGTGCAATCCGTGCAGGATACCCTGGGGATATCCTGCATGATCATGACTATTGTTCTGGGGGCGGTCATTTTTGGCCGTTTTCTGGCCGTGACCAGAATCCCTTTTACTCTGGCCACCCAGGTGGCGGAACTTTCTCTGCCGCCATTGATGATCCTCGGGCTGATCTGTCTTTTATACATGCTTGGCGGGGCAATTATGGATGCTTTGGCTTTGCTTATTATCACCATTCCCATTTTTTTCCCTGTGGCTGAGTCCCTGGGATATGATCCCCTGTGGTTCGCCATTGTGGTCACGGTGGTGACAACCATGGGAGCGGTCACGCCTCCGGTAGGAGTGAATACTTTTATCGTTTCGGCCATGGCCGGCGATGTGCCTTTGACCGATGTTTTTAGAGGAGTGGCGCTGTTTTTACCTTGTTATCTGCTCTGTCTGGCGGTGTTGATTCTCTGGCCGGGCGTGCTGACGCTGCTTTAAACGGGAGATGATCTGATGACACATAAGAAAGCCAAGGAGAATACCTATCCGGTCACTGCGGGTATCCGTTTTTTGCGTGCCCACAAGGGGGTGTATGTGCCCCATGTCTATCCTTTTGAATACCATGGCCATGTGTCCGAGACCTGCGCCCGGCTCATGGGGGTGGACCTGCATCTGGTGGTCAAAACGCTGGTCATGGAAGATGAAGGCGGGCATCCGTTTCTGATCCTCATGCCCGGAGACAAAGAGGTCTCCACCAAGGGCCTGGCTCGGATCATGGGCGTCAAAAAGGTTTCCCCGTGTATTCCCGAGATCGCCGAAAAGTATTCCGGCTTCAAAGTCGGCGGCTGTTCACCCTTTGGAGCCAGAAGAGCCATGCCCGTGTATATGGAAGAGAAAATCCTTGAGCAGGAAAGCGTGTATATCAACGGCGGTAAGCGGGGATTTATCCTTGAAATGAATCCTGAGGAAATCCGACGGCTCATACAGCCCGTGCTGGTCAACGTAGGCATTTGAGGCCAGGGAAATAAGTACGTATAAAAAAAGTCGGGATGCATATGCATCCCGGCTTTTTTTTATCGAGATTCTAGGAGCGTTCTTTGTCTGGGATATCCCCGCATTGGACGCAAGGGATGCGCCTGGCTTTGGCTAATGCGGTGACGGCTTCATGGATTTTTTGGATTTGTTCGAGGTTATTGCTATTGGTGGGTTTGCAGCGTTTGCATAATCCATGGAGAATAACCCGCCCGGATTTTTCGTCCGGGTCCGGATATGCCCCTACGGACACGGCGGGGCTGTGACACACAACGCAGCAGTCAATTTCAAACTGGGCCTTGGTCACATAGACCGAGGTCTTGTACTCGTCGTCCTTGAAAATCGGGCAGTACATGGCGGTGATAGCGCAGGCGCAGAGCTGTTCTTTTTCCATAGCCGCGTACTCCTCATGGGCCCGGCAGGCCTCTCCATCGGGAGCAAGATCCGGATTCTGGGCCAGGGCGGCCTCTTTGGGCATGGGAACAATGAGTTGAAAGATGTCATCTGCACAGAGTTCATCGTTCTTGATCCGACCATACAGACCAAGTTCCTGGGTGTATTTTTGTTCCGGTTCAATGATCCGTTCGACAAAAAGGGGCCAGAAGGGGATGCCTATTTTGCGACCGAAAGCTTTTTCAAAAGAACGTTTTTCTTCCTTCCCAAGGGCATAGTATCCGGCAAGTTCACCGGCTGGGATTTCCAGTCTGGGGGTCGTACCAATCATGTCCTGGATGTAAAAATAGACGATTGCGTTATCATCGACGGTTACTTTCCATCGTTGACCTTTAAGATCAGTGAGAAACATGGGAGCGCTCCTTATTGGATTCTGAGAAAACGAATGTGTACGACGTTTGGGATGCAAAGACAAATGAGAACGAGTGCGGATTGTATGGTTATAGTGTGCTGTACGCTGCATAAAAAGATGGTGACGTGCGGGACGAAAAAGGGGCGTTCTTAGATGAGATGACGCCAGGAAGACCAGAGCAGACCCAGATATTCATAGATGGCCCTTTCGGATCGTTTGAGATTGTCGGCCGAGGGGATATACTCCATGATTGAATGCCTAGTTGTTGTCTTTGTGAGGAAATAGGCAGGCGCCGGGATGGGGGTGAGTCCTTGTTTTTGGAAGAGACGCATGGCCCTGTGCAGATGTGAAGCGGATGTGACCAGAATCAGCGTGTCCTTGTGGGGAATGAGTCCTGCTGTCAGGTGGGCTTCGTCAGGGGTGTCCATGGCCTGATCCAGCGTGGTGATTCTTGTCGGGGTGATGCCCATGGCTACAGCAGTTTGGGCCATGAGTCCCGCCGTTGAATTGAGATCGCCTGGGCTGCCAGCACCTGTCAGGACCAGATGGGCTTTGGGAAAGAGGTTCGCCAGACGAATGCCTTCAATGATCCGTGCCAGAGAACCGCCGTTCAATTTGCTGTTTGCCGGTCGTTGCACTTCTGGGACTGTTCCGCCCCCAAGGACAACAATCCATTGGATGTGGGGCAGGTTGCGTGTCGTTTGGATGTCTGGGAAAGCCGCAGGATAGATATTTTCCAGGGGACGCAGGAGTATGGTGGAAGGGCCCTGAAGACTGAAAAGAAGCAACAATAAAAAGCCGCATCCCATGAGCAGGGACGCGGTTTTTTTCTTGCGTGAACAAAGATGCATAAGAAGTCCTAGGCCTATGAGTTCCAGACATAGGGGCAGGGGGAATACAAGGCGAGAGATACATTTTTTGAGAATGAACCAATCCATAATTACGCTCTGGTTTTTTGGATCAGGAGCATATCTGCCAGAGTGAGGCAGACCATGGCCTTGAGTACCGGAACCACCCGAGGGATGGCACAAATGTCGTGGCGGCCGCCTATGCTGATGGTGCAGGCTTTACCGTGGACATCAATGGTTTGTTGTTCCTTGGCAATGGAAGGAATGGGCTTAATGGCCGCATGGATGATGATTTCCTGGCCGCTGGAAATTCCGGCCAGGATACCCCCTGCATTGTTGGAGGCAAATCCTTGGGGAGTCAGGGGGTCATTGTTCTCACTGCCTAAAAGGCGTGCCGCTTCAAACCCTGCGCCCAGAGAGACGCCTTTGACTGCGCCCACACTCATGACCGCAGCCGCAAGGCGGGCATCAAGCTTGTCAAAAACCGGTTCGCCCAGCCCCGGCGGCAATCCCTGGGCCGTGATTTTAACAATACCGCCTAAGGTATCCTGCTGTTTTCTGACCTCGTCAATGCGTTGTTCCCAGCGGGGAACCACCGCGGGATCGGCGGCGAAAAAAGGACGATCTAACATACCTGTCGGAACAAAATCCGTGGCCTGGATACCGCCAAGTTCGACGGTATAGGCCAGAACCTTGATGCCCAAGGTGTACAGATATTCCTGTGCAATGGCACCGGCAGCAACCCGGGAAACGGTTTCCCGGCCTGAGGATCGGCCGCCCCCGCGATAATCCCGGATGCCGTATTTGGCCTGATAGGTGTAATCGCCATGACCGGGACGGAAGGTGTTTTTGATCTTTCCGTAATCTGCCGATCGGTGATCACTGTTGGCAATAGAGAAGCCAATGGGGGTGCCTGTTGTTTTGCCTTCAAAAACACCGGACTGGATCACCACCCGGTCATCTTCTTTGCGGGCCGTAGCTCCATAGCCCTGACCGGGTTTACGTCGGTCCAGTTCTTTCTGAATGGTTGCTTCATCCAGTGGGATATTGGAAGGACATCCGTCTACCACACCGCCGAGTCCGGGGCCGTGGGATTCGCCAAAGGTGGTCACCCGGAACAGGGTGCCAAAGGTGTTGCCGCTCATGGAATTTCCTTTATGATTTTAGCTATTAAACGTACGGTGACCGTCAAATAACATGGTACCATGGTTATTTGACTGCCCATTCAGCCAGAAGCTTGGCACGTTCCTTTTCGGAAAAAGAAGGAGTGTCATACATGCCTGCAGCCTCGCGTTGTCGCCATGCCTCGTAGAGGATGGTTGCTGCGGCCACGGAGACATTCAGACTCTGGACCATGCCCATCATGGGAATGTATATTTCATCAGGCACGTGGATTTTGATGTCCGGGTCCATCCCCCGGTGTTCGTTGCCAAGAACGATGGCCGTGGGTTTGGTCATGTCCCAGTGGTTCAGGGGTTTGGCGGTTTTACTGAATCCGGTTCCCAGACATTGGTAGCCTTTGTCCCGCAGGGAAGCGATCATTTTCCCGGCATCCTGGTGTCGTTCTGTATGCACCCATTTTCGGGCCGAGGCCGAGGATCGTTTTCCAGCACTGGGAAAGCTTTCCTCGGTGTAATAGAGGTGTATGCCGAAAACACCGAAGGCATCGCAGCTGCGCATGATGGCTGCTACGTTGTGGGGATCATGGACGTTATTAATAACCAGGGTGAGGTCTTTTTGGCGTCGTGCCAGGACTGATTGGATTTTTTGTCTGCGTTCATCCGTGAGGATTTTGGGAGTATTCATGAGTGGTATGATGTGGCCTTTTTGCTGAGATGGATCAGGTATTCCTGATTGCCTTTAGGGCCCTTGATCATGGCTGGAACTTGCCCCCGGGGGATAAGGTCCAAGCTGTTGCGGGCAAAGTCCATGATGGCGGCTACGGTTTCCAGCTGCATTTTTTGCGAGGTGACCACGCCTTTGTCCGTTTCGTGAGCCTTGACTTCAAACTGGGGTTTGACCAGTGCGATGATCTCGCCGTCAGGTCGTAGGAATTGAAGACAGGGGGGCAGGATCATTTTTAACGATATAAAAGAGCAGTCTATGACGATGATGTCAACCGGTTCGGGAATAAGCCCGGCTGGCGCAGTCCGAAGATTGACTCGCTCCATGTTTACAACCCTGGGGTCCTGGCGGAGTTTCCAGTGCAGTTGGCCGTAGCCCACGTCTACTGCGTACACCCGGGCAGCCCCGTGCTGGAGCAGACAGTCGGTGAATCCCCCGGTGGAGGCCCCGCCGTCCAGGGCAACCCTGTCTTGAATAGTCAGCGAAAAATGTTCCAGGGCTGTGAGCAATTTGTAGCCGCCCCGACTCACAAAACGCGAGTGTCCTTTTTTTTCAAATCCTGTATCCTCGGAATACATCTCCCCGGGTTTGGCAACGGGCACTTTTTCTCCGTTGCCAAGGACACGAAGCACCTCGCCGGCCATGATACTGCGCATGGCCGCACCCTGGTTGGGGGCAAGATCCTGGTTGACCAGCAGTTGGTCGGCACGAAATTTTTTTTTGGACATAGAGATTAAGATTTAGGATTTAGGATGTAAGATCGTCGGGGGAGTCCATGAAGAATGCTCGAAAAGGGCACCCTCAAGGGGAGCCCCTACAGAATGGGCAATAGGAGCTCTCTGTTGTGCCAACACCAATCCTTCTCCGAACACCTGCCTTGGCCGGGGGCTCAGAATTTTCACTGGCGAGGCGCAAGAAAAATGCAGGCCTGAAGCGTATGCGTATACGTGAGGGTCTGCATTTTTTGCAGCGCACTAAAGTGTAATACCATTTTTACTTTGTATTGTGACCATCAAGAGAAAATCTGTTCCTCAAGGTAGAAGCGGCTTCCAGCCGCTTTGTTCGGTCATTAAAAAATGAAAACGGTGTAAGATCTTCTAATCTCACACGTTCCCAATCCTTCTCATCGAATACCTGCCTTGGCAATGAGATTCTCAGGGGGGAATGCGATGCAGCAACGCAGCAATCGCCTCCCTTGGGAGTCTCCTGCCCTAGGCCCAGTGGATGAGGCCTAGGGAATGGGGATCAAGGAGCAGCGGATGCGAAGGCAGAATTCTGACTGTGTATCCGAATTTTCCTGAATGCAGGGGAGCCACGGAACCACGGTACAGAAGCCAGCCGTCGTCCAGGACTTCGACCTGTTTCATGGGCGCTGTTTTGCGTGCTGTGAACTGTCCTTCATGGTCAAGGGGACCTGCGTAGATTTCGATCTGGATATCTTCGGGTTTGAGGCCGTTGATCTGGACCTCGACGGTTACTTCGATCTGCTCTTGGACAAATAATTCTAGATTACTGGTGGAGCGGACATTTCTTATTTTCAAATCAGACCATTTGGTCATCAGATCCATGCGCCAGGCTGCCAGGTCTTTGGCGGGGCCGAAATTATCTTCGGTCAGACGCGTAAAATTGGTGAACGCCGGAAGGTAGGCTTTGCGGGCATATTCCTCAACCATGCGGTGACCATTGAAAATGGGCCCCAGAGCGGCAAACTGGGTTTTCATCTTTTTGATCCAGGCCCGGGGGAGGTTTCCTTTGTCACGGGTATAGAACAGAGGAACAACGTCCTTTTCAAGAATATTGAACAGGATCTGAGATTCCACAAAATCCTGGTATTCGTTGTCCGTATATTCTTCACCCTGGCCAATGGCCCAGCCCAGACTGTTGTCCGATTTGTAGGCCTCAGCCCACCAGCCGTCCAGAGTGCTCACATTCAACGTGCCGTTGATCATGGCTTTCATCCCGCTGGTGCCGCAGGCTTCAAGAGGTCTGCGCGGGGTGTTTAGCCAGATATCGCAACCCTGGACCATGTAACTTGCGATTTCCATGTCATAGTTTTCAAGAAAGACGATGCGTCCCCGGCATTCGGTCTCTTTGCAGAGCTCGACCAGCTGCTGAATGATTTTTTTCCCTTCGTTATCCTTGGGATGGGCTTTACCGGCAATAACGAACTGGATGGGCATTTTTTCATTGCCCAGCAGGCGGATGAGGCGTTCTTTGTCTTTCAGCAAAAGATAGGCTCGTTTGTAGGAGGCGAATCTGCGGGCAAAGCCGATGGTCAGGGCCTGGGGATCAAGGACTTCTTCCGCTATCTGCAGTTCCATGCGCCGTCCGCCCCGGGCCATGACCTGTTGTTTGACCCGTTTGCGGGCAAAATCCACCAGCCTTTCTCTGAGGCGTTCATGGGTTCGCCAGAGCTCCGCATCCGGAATGGACATGGCTTTGGACCACGTCCGACCGATATGCGGGGATTCCTGCCAAGCCGCCCCCATGTAGCGGCGCATGAGATACGAGATGTCCGGGGCGATCCAGGTCGGGATATGGATGCCATTGGTGATGGCCTTGATGGGGACATCTTCCACCGGATATTGGGGCCAGACGTGTTGCCACATCTTTCGAGACACCTGACAGTGCAGCCTGCTTACGCCGTTGCTGAACCGGGAAAGTTTGAGCGCCAGGACGGTCATGCAAAAGGTTTCTTCATCATCTCTGGGGTTTTCGCGGCCCAGAGCCAGGAAAACTTTAAAGGCCAGTCCCAGATCCCGGGCATAACCTTCAAAGTATTGTTGCATCAGATAGGCCGGAAAACGGTCATTGCCTGCCGGAACCGGCGTGTGGGTGGTGAAAACACTGCTTGAGGCCACCAGTTCCAGGGCGGCCTCGAAAGAAAGCTGATTTTCGCGCATGAAAATTCTGATCCGTTCAAGCCCCGCAAAAGCAGAGTGCCCTTCGTTCATGTGGATGACTTTGGGGTGTAGTCCTAAAGCATCCAGCATCTTAATGCCGCCAATGCCGAGCAGAATTTCCTGACGGATACGCATCTGCAGATCACCGCCGTACAGCTGTGCCGTGATGTTTTTGAATTCCGGAGTGTTGTCGGGGATATTGGTATCCAGAAGATAAAGAATAATCCGTCCGATGCGTGCTTTCCAAATTTGAAATTTGAGTTCCTGCCCTTGCATATTGAGCTTGATGTACAACGGGGCGTTGGCGATATCCCGGACAAGGGACAGAGGCATCTGGTCAAAATCGTTGAAAGGATACCTTTCCTGCTGCCAGCCGTCCTGCGTTAGATATTGGTTGAAATAGCCCTGCTGGTAACACAGGCCTATGGCAACCAAAGGAATGTTTAGATCACTGGCTGATTTGAGGTGATCCCCGGCCAGAATACCCAGGCCTCCGGAATAGATGGGCAGCGCCAGGGAAACGCCGTATTCGGCACTGAAATATGCGACAACAGGGCCCTTGTCCGGACTCTTGAGAGGAATGCTTGAGTCCTGTTCTGCAAGGTAACGCACCTGCAGCTCGGAAAGGTCCCGCAACCGTTCGAGGAAAAACGTGTCTTTGGCCATTTCTTCCAGAGTTGTCTGGGAGAGATGGTTCAAAAACCAGACCGGATTATGATGTCCCTGGGCCCAGAGATCAGGGTCTATCTGATCAAAAAATTCTTCCAGCTCATTTTTCCAGCTGTAAAGGTAATTGTATGCCATATCCCATAGGGCAGCCAACTTTTTGGGCAGCCTGGGGATGACACTGTACTGCTGTAAAGGATGCATCGTAATCCTCCCTTATTTTTTCAGACAAAAACGATTGTGGGCCATTTTTTAAGATATGAAAAATGCCATCCCAGGTGGTAAATTGCAAGGTCAAAACCCTTTTTCCCGTGGTTTGGTTCACCACGTTCCTGGGCTGCTGGCACCGGAAAAGATCAGGTGACTGTGCCTTCTGCGACGACAGATGTTATTTGGGAAAAAATGTGTCGTGCGGTGTTCCGGGCACGGGTGATTTTATATTGACGCTGTGCTCTTTTGAGCTGATAATTATATATTTAAATCGTTGCCGTACTGGCGATCCACTTGCCACATAGGAGAAATCGTGCCCCAGAATTTGTTACACGGATTGGATGTCCGGGTGAAATTTCTTTCCCCCTTGTGCACGTCTGAACAATTTTACTATGCCACCGAGGCTTCGGCGGGCATAGATTTACGGGCGTGCGTGTCTGCGCCAGGGGTCGTTGTTCAACCAGGAAAACGGTACCTGTTTCCTGCAGGGATTGCCATAGAAATTGTCCAACCAGGTGTGGCCGGTTTTATTTTTTCCCGCAGCGGCCTGGGTGCCAAGCAGGGGCTGACCGTCAGCCAGGGCGTTGGGGTCGTTGATCCGGATTATCGTGGTGAGATCATGGTTTCTCTGCTGAATACTGCAACGGAAGAGCGGCTGGTTCAACAGGGGCAGCGGATTGCCCAGCTGGTTTTTTTGCCGTTTTTCCATGCCGCTATTTTGCCTGTGGAGGAACTTGGGACCACCCCCCGTGGGGCCGGAGGATTCGGGCATACCGGCAAAATGTAGAAAACCGTCGGATAAAGGATACAGAGCTGATCTGGATAGACGGTATACAACAAGATGATGTTTGCCTGTGTGTGTCCCGGGAGGGGATATCTTTCGGGACCGGCATGCACTTTGGATGTTACTATTATCAACATATGGGGAAGAATATGGATTTTGAGGAACTCAAAAAACGTGAAGCGCAGGTTATGTGCCAGACGTACGGCAGATACCCGCTGGCCATTAACACGGCCAAGGGCACACACCTCGTGGATTACGAGGGCAAAACCTATCTTGATCTTTTGGCGGGGATTTCCGTGTGCAATCTTGGGCACTCCCATCCGGAGATCGTCGAGGTTATGCGCAGCCAGGCTGAGAAATTGGTGCATGTAAGCAATCTTTTCTATCAGGAAGAGCAGGTTGTGCTGGCAGAGAAACTTCTGCCTCTGACCGGACTGGACCGTGTATTTTTCTGTAATTCAGGGGCCGAGGCCAATGAAGGGGCTATTAAATTAGCCCGTCGGTATATGCAGGAGATACAGGGGCGGGATGCTTATGAAATCATTACCTTGGAAAAATCATTCCATGGCCGGACCTTGGCCACGCTCACGGCCACGGGACAGCAGAAGATCAAGCAAGGATTTGGCCCTTTTCCTCCCGGCTTCACCACGGTGCCCTTTGAAGATATTACGGCCCTAACGCAGGCTGTATCCAGCAAAACCGCAGCAGTGCTGGTCGAAGTCATCCAGGGGGAAGGAGGCATACGTCCATTATCTGATACGTATCTGCAGCAGGTGGCAGCTCTGTGTAAAGAACGTGATATTCTTTTTATCGTTGATGAAATACAATCAGGGATGGGACGGACCGGAGATTTTTGGGCTCACCAGCATTCCGGGATCAAGCCGGATATTTTTACTGCAGCCAAGGCTCTGGCCAACGGGTTGCCCATGGGTGCTGTCTTTTGTTCCAAGCGTGTGGCCGAGGCCTTTGGGCCGGGAAGCCATGGAACCACCTTCGGCGGCGGTGCTTTTGTGGCAGCTATTGCCACCAAGGTGCTGGAAATCATGGAACGGGATGATCTGGTAGCCAGATGCCGTAAACTTGGAACTTGGTTCATGCAGGAATGTGTTGCCGTGCAAAAGGAATTTCCGGATAAAATTACCGATTTGCGTGGTCGCGGATTGATGATTGGCATCGAGCTTGCTTTCCCCGGTCATGATGTGTGGAAGAGACTGCTGGACATGGGGTTTGTGTTGAATCTTACCCAGGAGCGTGTCCTCAGGCTTTTACCCCCGCTGATAATTACCCGGGAAGAATTGGCTCGTTTTATTTGTGCCTTGCGCACGGTGCTCAGCTCTTTGGCGTAGGGATGTTACCGGTTTTGACACCGCGGATGTATGGTTTGTGCCCATCTCGTTGCATGTCTTGTAAGCCTGAATTGGAGGGAGGTGCCTCTCCATGGAGTGAGCGGAACATCGTTCATGTATATATGACGGAATTGTATTTTATCCCGTTTTGTAGAGATAAAAATGGTAACAACCTGGTAATTATCCCTGAATAATCTGAATGCAGGTGGTCTATCGAGCATGATGTTTTTCTCGGGACGCCCATCGTCTGCCTGGCCCCGCGATGCTGACATTGCAATGAACACGGATACCAGGTGTCATCCGGCAACTATGTGCGCAACGTCTTTGATGGTGCCGGGAAGGCCGATCCAGTAGTCGGCCTTCCCGGAATGGTATGTAGATTCCATTTCCCAACGGGGCTTGATCTTTATGAACCGTTACGAAAATCGTTTTTTTCGGAGTATTGTATGTCTGCCTCCATGGCGGAATTCGGCGTTATTTGACAAAAGCGTCAATATTTCATAGACAATAGTACTTAATCTGGCAGAGGCTTTATGCAAGTGGTGCTTATTTCTGTTTCTTTTTGCACGATCAAGTAGGTATTTTCCATGGCAATGATAGAATTTCGTAATGTCCATAAATGGTATGGAGATTTTCACGTCCTTAAAAATATTAATGAAGAAGTCGAAAAAGGGGATGTACTGGTTATCTGTGGTCCCAGTGGTTCAGGAAAGAGTACCATGGTTCGGTGTGTGAATCGTCTGGAGGAGATCGATAAGGGTGCGATTTTCATGGAGGGACGTGACATCACTAAAAAAACCATGAATCTGAACCATCTTCGTTCCGAAATCGGGATCGTTTTCCAGCAGTTCAATCTGTATCCTCATATATCTGTACTCAAAAATGTGACCCTGGCACCAATTAAAGTTAAAGGGGTGTCTAAGGCCGAGGCTGAGGCTATGGGCATGGAATTGCTGGACCGGGTCGGAATCAGAGATCAGGCCCACAAATATCCCATTGAGCTGTCCGGCGGCCAGCAGCAGCGTGTGGCCATTGCCCGGGCGCTGGCCATGAAGCCCAAGGTTATGCTCTTTGATGAACCCACTTCCGCCCTTGATCCGGAAATGATCAATGAAGTGCTTAATGTCATGAAAGACCTGGCCCGGGAAGGGATGACCATGCTCTGTGTTACCCATGAGATGAGTTTTGCCCGCGAAGTGGCCGACAGGGTTATTTTCATGGACGGCGGAGAAATCCTCGAACAGGGACCGCCGGAACATTTTTTTACCAATCCCCAGCATGACCGCGCCAAGGCTTTTTTGAAGGAGATTCTATAACCACTACATATTTTTATTATAACCAGCAACAGATAGGGAGGATTGTATGGGTAACATCTGGAAAAAAACGTTTGTTCTTTCTCTGATGATCGTGCTTGGCGTTTTCCTGACCAGTGCCAGTGCCGGCACTATCGAGAAGATCAAGGAACGCGGAGCACTTATTGCCGGAGTCAAAGATGCGGTTATCCCTTTTGGGTACATTGATGCTGAAACGAATCAGCTTGTCGGCTTTGATATTGATATCTGCCGCGCCATCGCCAAAAATTTGGGTGTGGAACTCAAACTCAAACCTGTTACCTCTGCAACCCGTATTCCCATGCTGGCTCAGGGTTCTATCGACCTCGCAGCCGCCACTATGTGACCCACAAATTTGCACGTGAAGACAGTATCGATTTTTCCATCACCTATTTCATGGACGGCCAGAAGATTCTGGTCAAGAAAGACAGTGGTATCAAGAGCGTAGCAGATCTGGCAGGTAAGAAGGTTGGAACTTCCAAGGGGTCGACCTCGGAAAAAAACATCAAAGAAGCCCAGCCCGAGTGTAACGTGCTTTCTTTTGAAGGCTATCCCCAGGCCTTTCTGGCTCTGCGTCAGGGCAAGGTTTCTGCTGTAACCACGGACTCCGGCATTCTTGTTGGTCTGAAGAATAGCGCTCCGGACCCGGAAGACTATGTCATCGTCGGTGATTTCATCGCTGCCGAGCCTTATGGTCTTGGTCTGCCTGAAAATGATTCTGATTTTCGTGATCTGGTCAACCGCACCTTGGTTGATCTGTGGAACACAGGCGAATATCTGAAGATTTACAATAAATGGTTTGGTCCTAAAACCAATTTTTATCTTCCCTTGACTTGGAAGATGGAAATCTGGCCCTACTAAGTCACGTCAACGCCGGGCCAAAAGAAGGTGAACTCTTTTGGCTCGGCGTATCCAACTAAGTACGATGTCCTGATCGTCAAAAAAATCAGGACAGCCGTTCGCGTGTTTGATCCGATCCCTTCCTACGAAGCATAAAGAGAGAATCATTGAACTACCAATTTGACTGGCATCTCATTTTGAGCGGAGAGAACGCTCAGTGGCTCAAAGAAGGGTTTTTCATGACCCTTGAGATCTCTGCTGTTTCTATTTTCTTTTCTATTCTTGTCGGGACCATCATTGCCGTTTTCCGCATGTCCAAGGTCAAACCCCTGGAATGGATAAGTCTGGCGTATACCGAATTTTTCAGAAATACTCCTTTGCTCGTGCAGATTTTTTTCTGGTATTTCGGTTCCGAGGCCGTGCTTCCCAAGGCTGTCAACGAATGGCTCTATGCCCGGGATTTTGAATTTTTGGCGGGTGTTATTTCTCTTACGGTGTACTCGTCTGCCTTTATTGCCGAGGAAATCCGTTCTGGTATCTTCTCTATTCCCAAAACCCAGCTTGAGGCATCCCGCGCCGCAGGGCTGAGCTTCATGCAGGCCATGGGCTACGTCATCTTGCCCCAGGCTTTCCGGATCATTGTCCCTCCCCTTATTTCGCAATGTCTCAATGTCATTAAAAATTCCTCTTTGGTCATGACCATAGGCGTCGCTGAGCTGACCTATATGGCCCGACAGATTGAGTCGTATACCTTCCACGGATTTGAGGCCTTTACCGTATCAACGCTTTTGTACATCGCCATTTCACTGCTGGTTTCCATATCCATGAACGTGTACGAAAAGCATTTTTTGCGAACTGTGCGGTACTAATATTTGTATCGCCGTCTCCCGGGGCTTGGCTCCCACGGTGAGCTGGCGGTTGTATAGAAGAGACTTTTTAGCAAAAGGAAACAGCCTTGCATTGGGATATTGTCTGGAACAATTTTGATTATTTTCTTATCGGAGCGTATCCCGAGGGGCCCCTGGGCGGAATGGCCATGTCCATTCTGTTGGCTCTGGGTGGTATCTTTGGGGCGTTTTGGTTGGGACTACTCTTTGGCCTGATGCGGCTGTCCAAACAAAAATGGATTAAATGGCCCGCAGTTGTCTATATCGAGATCATCAGGGGCACCCCCTTGTTGATGGTTATCTTCTGGTTTTATTTTCTGGCTCCCATAGTCCTGGGATACACCCTGCCGGAGACCTCCAGTGCCCTGGTGGCCTTCATTGTATTTACCAGTGCGTACATTGCCGAAATTGTGCGTGCCGGTGTTATTGCCCTGCCCAAGGGCCAGACGGAAGCTGCCCGGGGAACAGGTCTTTCTCATTACCAGACCATGGTTCATGTCATTTTACCCCAGTCATTGCGGAACATGATCCCCTCCTTTGTGAATCAGTTTGTCAGTCTGACCAAGGATACTTCCCTGGCCTATATCATCGGGGTCAATGAACTTATGCGGACAGCTACGCAGGTTAATAACCGGACACTGATCGCCCCCACGGAGATATTTATCACCATCGCCGTGCTTTATTTCATCATCTGTTATGTACTAACCGCTACGAGTAGACGTCTTGAAAAACAACTCTCCAAATATCAAGCCCGTGGAAACTAGTCCTCAGCTCCACATGGTGGAATTTACTCTGCCGCTGTCCCTGGTCGATGCCGTTACGCCCTTTCTTGCGGAGCATTGTCCCTATGGATGGCAGGAAGCAGACTCTGAGGATGAAGCTTCTGGAACGATCATCCTTTATTTTGATGATCCTTTGGCTGCAGCCGATGTTTTGCGCGGTCTCAAGGCCAGATGGCCTGAAGTGGAACCTGTCACAGCTGCTTTTGAAAACCAGCAGTGGGTGACCTCGTGGAAACGGTTTTTCACCCCCATCGACATTGAAGATACTTTTGTGGTTCTGCCTCCCTGGCTGGCTAAAGAGGAAACCTCACGGCAAAAGATCATTATTGAGCCCCAGATGGCCTTTGGCACCGGCCATCATGCCACAACAGCGTTATGTATGCGGGCAATTGTTATCCTGTTTAAGGATGCAGAAATCAAACAGGGCGATCGTTTTCTGGATGCCGGTACGGGTTCGGGCATCCTGGGTATCACCTGTGCAAAACTGGGACTGAAAGGTTTCGGTTTTGATCTTGATCCCCTAACTCTGGAAAATATCCAGCTCAATCGCAGGCTGAACGGTATTACTGACGGGTTTACTGCCTTTGTGGGCAGCGTTGATCTGGTTGATCCTGCCCCGGGATTTGGTCTGATTTTGGCCAATATTCTGGCTGCCCCCCTGATTTTTCTGGCTCCAGAGCTGACCCGGCGCATGCTTCCTGCGGGCAAACTGGTTTTGTCCGGATTACTGGTGGAACAGATTGACGATGTCTCCCGAGCCTATCAGGCCTGCGGACTGGGAGCTCCCAGAATTTTGCAGCAGCGCGAGTGGGCGTGTCTGATCTTTGGTAGTTAGGCGTAAACGCACTCATCTACTTCGTCACGTGAATGCTTAGCGAGCCTGCGAGGTTAGCAGACCTTACATCGTGATGTTACGCACGCCTTTCGAGAGCCTTGAGCTGAGTCCTCCGATATCGCTTGCAAGAAGGTCCCCCCTTAAGGGGGGACCTTCTTGCCGGCAATGCCGGGCTCAGCAGAAAGATCTCGGTGGCGTGCGTAACTTCAGTTGCATCTTTTGATTGGCGAAGTTTTGAAGTCCTTTGGTAGGTTGTGTACACTGCGGT
>Ga0265294_10001377_pt1 | contig 32764 bp, 43 predicted proteins | sample MunlanPumphouse3_FD_192504 | JGI IMG/M metagenome (GOLD analysis project Ga0265294, IMG submission 192504) | Groundwater microbial communities from a municipal landfill in Southern Ontario, Canada - Pumphouse #3 | ecosystem: Environmental > Aquatic > Deep subsurface > Groundwater | place...
GTTGTCAACTGTGTCGTTATGGGAAGAGCAATGTCAGTTGCTAGTAAAAAGAATACTGGGACAAGTATATTGGATGCGATTGGTATTGGAATAGGTTATACAGGTGCGCTATTATTAATTGCTTTTGTTAGAGAAGTAATTGGCACAGGTACTATTACGATAATGGATGGTATATCATCTTTAACTGGTTATAAGTTAATCTTAGAATTACCAGCTAATAATTTATTTCCAATAAATATTTTCGCAGGACCAGCAGGAGCCTTTATTACATTAGCCTTTTTTGTAGCACTATTTTCTAAAATAAAAGGAGGTAGTACTCATGAGTCTAATTAGTTTGTTTTTTACTAGTATTCTTTCACAAAATATTATCTTAACTAGATTTTTAGGAATATGTCCTTTTATTGGAACTTCTAATAAAGAGAAAAATGCTATTCATATGGGATTATCTGTTATATTAGTTGTGACACTATCTAGTATTATTACATATTTAATTTATTATTATATATTAGTACCAACTGATACTACTTACTTAAGAACTATTATGTTTATTTTAGTAATAGCGTCTATGGTTCAATTAATGGATATAATATTAAAAAAATATTTACCAGGTGTTCATCATACAATGGGATTATACTTACCACTTATTACTACTAATTGTGCTGTTTTGGGAACAACCCTTTTAGTTACTAATAATTCTTATACCTTTGCTGAAACATTAGTTTTTAGTTTAGGAAGTAGTATTGGATTCACTTTAGTTATCTATATCTTTTCAACTATAAGAGAAAGGCTAGAGACAAGTGATATATCTCCATCGTTTAAAGGTATTCCAATTGCGCTATTAACAGCGGCTATTATGTCACTCGTATTTATGAGGTATTTATAAATGGCATATATATTACTGATAACTTTAGTAGGTATAACAATTATATTATATAAGAAAAATAATAATTGTTCTGATTGTGGAAATTGTAAAGGGTGTAAGAAATGATAGGAGTTTTTATTCTAACAGGAATTGCTTTTGTATTATCTTTACTACTAGTAATAGTTGATTCTAAATTAAATGAAACAGATATCGATACTGAAAGCGTATTAGAATTATTACCTGGTTATAATTGTGGTGCTTGTGGATTTGGTGGCTGTAAGGAAATGAGCCATGAAATATTAAAAGATAAAGATAATTATAAAAGATGTATACCTTTAAGAGGAGAAGCAAAAAAACGGATGGAAGAGTATTTAAATGGGGTTGAATAGCCCTTTTTTATTTGCATATAACCACCTCTTATGTTAAAATATTTGAACTGGTGATAATATGAAAAAACAGATGAGTCCAAAAGTATACCTTCCATTACAATTAATGGGGGATAGAAAATTATATATTAATAGTGATCGCTTTCAAATATTAAAGGAAGATTTGGAAAAGTTTTTAGATGGAGAAAAATACATGAATAGTAAAAGTTTCTCTGAGAAAGTATTACTATCACATGAAATTCAATCTAATAATGTTGTTGAAGGTTATAAAGATGATGTTGAAACAGTTAAAGAAGTAATCAATGATTCATTAGAAATAAAAAATCCTAAAAAAAGACAAAGAATTTTAAATCTTTATCGTGGATATAAATATATTCTTGAGGGAAAAGAAATCAATAAAGATAATTTAAAGGATTTATATACTATATTATCTGAAGATTTATTAGATCCTATTGATGTAACTAATATGGGAGAATATTATCGAAATGATGATGTTTATATCTACTTCTCAGATAGATTAGATCCAGATTCAGAAAAGGATGAATTAGGTACTAAATATGATATGGGCATTAAACCTGATTTAATCGATGAATATATGAATGAATTATTTGAATATATTCAAACAGATAATGATAATAAAACGCCAACTGACTATTATATTAAATCCCAAATAATGCACTTTTATGGAGTTTATATTCATCCATACTATGATATCAATGGAAGAACTAGTAGAACGATGAGTATGTGGTATTTACTCAATAATAAGGTGTATCCATATGTAATATTTAATCGCGGAATAAAACTTCAAAAAAATAAATATTACTTAGTTATTAGAGATGTAAAAAAGTACTGCAACATCAGTTTCTTTATCAATTACATGCTTGAAAATGTTAAAGTAGAGTTAGAGAAAGAATATATAATGCATGGTATAGCTAGTAGTACTTCTTCTAAATTAACTAGTTTAGATTATCAGACTTTAAATTATATTTTATCAATGAAAGGCTTAAAAACAGTAAGTGACTTTGCATCATTCTATAATCATTATAATGATAAAAAAAGACAAAAAGAAATATTTGAAAGAATGATTGTTCCACTAATTGATAAAGGAATAATTAAAGAAGTTAGAAAAACAGATAATAATATTTTTGGTGCAACATCTAATTTCTTATTTGAATTAAATCCAAATAGAATAGATAATAATCCTGAAAAAATTAAACAATTAAAATTGTAGTTATATTGAATATTAAAATATTTTATGATATTATTAATATAATAAAATAAGGAGGAATTATATGTACACTAAACTGATTTTAAATTACGATTACGCTTCATTAGAACCTTACATTGATGCTCATACAATGGGGTTACATTACAATAAACATTATTTAGGATATTTAAAAAACTTAAATAATTTATTAGCAAAAAACAACTATAATTATGAATATGATTTAAGAGATTTAGTATATCATTTAGATATGTTTAATAAACAAGATTTAGAAAACATTAAATTTAATTTAGGAGGAGTACTTAACCACGAATTATATTGGAATAGTGTTAGCCCTAAGAAAAATAATGTACCAGTTAAATCAATCAAAGTAGCAATCGAAAATAAATATCAAAATTACGAAAATTTTAAGACTGCTTTTACAGAAACAGCTATGTCATTAAAAGGGTCGGGTTATACTTTCTTAGTATTAAAACCTAATAACGATATTGAAATAGTAAATACTACTAATCAGCATACTCCATATATGGATAATGATGTACCACTTATGACACTTGATATGTGGGAACATGCTTATTATATTAATTATGAAAACAATAAAAAAGAATATATTGAAAACTTTTTTGATATAGTTGATTATGAAAACATTAATCGTGTATATGAAGATAATAAAAAGATAATAGCTTAGCTATTATTTTTATTTTTAATAAATTCCCTTAACATCTTAGTCAAAGCTCTTTTTTCGATTCTTGAAACATAACTTCTGGAAATACCTAATTCCTGTGCAATCATTTTTTGAGTGACTTCATCTTGATTATTTAATCCATATCTTTTAGAAATGATTTCCTTTTCACGAGGGTTTAAAACTTTAAAATAATCTTTTAATAAATCAATATTATTTTGTTTATGAATATCTAATGCAAAATCTGGCTTAGGGGTTTTGAGAATATCTAAAAAGGATATTTCATTACCATCCTTATCAAAACCAATGGATTCATTTAAACTAATATTCTTATTATTCTTCTTATCACTTCTATAATACATCAGTATTTCATTTTCTATACATCTAGCACAATAAGTAGTAATTCTAGTACCACGTTTATAACTGTAACTATCAATTCCCTTAATAAGTCCAATAACACCAATACTTATTAAATCATCGATTTCTTCTTTTTTATGATCATATTTTTTGACGATATGTGCTACTAATCTGAGGTTATGTTCAATTAGTTTATTGCGGGCATCCTTATCACCTAAAAGAGTTTTTTGAATACATTCTTCTTCCTCTTCTTTAGAAAGGGGATCGGGAAAGACATTGTTACTATAAGCTGCGGTAAATAAATAAAAATCTTTAAACAAGAAACGAATAAATTTTAAAAACATATATCACATCCTAATTAAGTATATGGGATAGAATAATTAATAATATCGCAATTTTAACAAATTTTCTATTTCCGTTTAAAAACCTTTGTATTAAAAATTAAGAATGATATAATAAAAGTAACATTGGGAGGGTTTGGTATGCAAGAAGTAAAAAACGACAGCATCAAAAGTTTGGCAACTCTGTTAGACATAAGTGAAAAAATGTTAAAGGAATGTATTGAAGAACAAAAAATTAATGCAGATGATTTACTTAAAACATTAGAAAAAAGTGATTTTACTAAGGATGATTTACAGGGGTTATTTAGTATTGATAATACTGTTTCGTTTAATCCATTTGTTTTATTAATGACTGAATTAAAATCATCAATTACAAATATGAATAAGATTATCAAATATTTTGATGATTATAATTTAAGAAAGCAAATTTTGGTTACTTATTTTGGAATTGCTAATTTAATTCATCAAGATAAAGAAATGTTGATGCCAATTTTAAAACCATTATTAGAAAAATTTGATAAGAATATATATAGTTATATTGAAAAGTCTCATCAAGGAAAATCTGATGATCTAATAGCTTACAATAAAAAATTAGTTAATATTTTAAAGTTTAGTGCTGATAAAACAATTGATACCGAATATGACTATAACATCGATTATAATAAAAAGGTAATTGATAATTGTTTTATGAGAATATTCTTAGATGTTGTCAAACCAAGTAAAGAAGAATATGAGTTATTGAAGTATTCAGAATTAGAATTAGTTCATAGAACAGAAAAAGAAGATAAAAAATTATTTTTTGAAGAGTTGGAATTATATGAAAGAGTTGTCTTTGATAAAATTATAGAACTAACTTTAACAAATTTTGAGGCTAATAGTCTTGAAGTATGTGAATTACTTGATTACTTTATCTTCGAATGGGATGAAAAATTAGATGTTGAAGAAAAGTATATTAAATCAAAAGAAGAAAAGAAAGTAATAAAAGATCCTAAAAGGAAAGAAGTTAAAGAAAATATAACAATATCTTATCTTAATTTAGAAAAGATGTTAAAGGATAAAATTATTGGACAAGATGTCGTTATTGAAAATATTGTTCAAAGATTGAAAATTGCGGATTTTGGTGTATCTAAAGAAGCAGGAGCTAAAGCTGTTTTCTTATTTGTTGGTCCAACAGGAGTTGGGAAAACAGAAGTTGTTAAAATGATTAGTAAACATATTGGTAATGATGAAGATAATTTAATTAGGATTGATATGAGTGAATATAAAGAATCACATACAGTCAGCAAATTAATAGGAGCCCCTCCTGGTTATGTAGGTTATGATGATAATGGTGAGACAACTGTTTTTGATAAGATTGTTACTAATCCTAAGGCTGTGATTTTATTAGATGAAATAGAAAAAGCACATCCTGAGGTATTAGATATATTCCTTCATATTTTTGATGAAGGTAAGGCTAAAACCAATAAACAAAAAGATGTCGATTTTTCAAATAATTTAATTTTTATGACTAGTAATATAGGAACCTTTGAAGCTAATAAAGCATCAATCGGCTTTAATGCAAATGATAATGTTCAAAATAATGGGGTATATCATAAAGCTCTAGTAGGCCGTCTTCGTCCAGAATTCCTCAATCGAATTGATGAAGTAATGGTTTTTAATAATTTAGCCAAAGATATGATTAAAGTGATAATTAATAATCAAATCAAAAGGATTATAGAAAAAATAAAGCAAAGTAAAAATATCAATATAGTTATTACTTTATCTGATAGTGCTATGGAATTTTTAATAGGTAAAATGAACTATACAAGATATGGTGCTAGAGAAGTTAGAAGAACAATTGAAAAGTATATTTTAAATGAAATCATTAATTTATCAATTACTAATAAGATGAATAATGGAATATTACAAGTTGATTTTCTAGATGATAAGTTAACATATAACTATGAAGAAGTAAAATTATTAAAAAAGGTACAAAAGTAAGATTCACTACAAAGTGAATCTTTTTATTATATATATTTTTAACATGAATAATATTAATTAGGTAATATAAATATTTTAGTACTTGACAATGTCAGGTAGTTAGTATAGAATTGTAGTTGAGGTGATTTATGAATATCCAATTTAAAAAGGGGGTTCTTGAATTAATTGTATTATTTTCAGTTGCTAAAAGAGATATGTATGGTTATGAATTAATAATGGAAGTATCTAAAGTAGTAGATATAAATGAAGGTACTATATACCCATTACTTAAAAGATTAACTAATGAAAAGTATACTGAAACATACTTAGTTGAATCAAATGAAGGACCATCTAGAAAATATTATAAAATCACTAGTTTAGGTAAAAAAAGATTAAAGGAACTAAATGATACTTGGTCAAAATTTACTGATTCAGTAAACAAATATATAAAGGAGTGTAAGAAAGATGAATAAGAAAGATTTTATTAAAGAGTTAACTAAGAAGCTACAAGTATTAGAAGAAAATGAAATCAAAGATATCATTGATGAGTATAGTGGTATTATTGATGAAAAAGTAACACATGGTAAAACGGAAGAAGAAGCAGTAAAGGATTTTGGGGATACTTCTGAATTAGCGGAAGAAATCTTAAGTGCTTATAAGATCAATCCTAACTATAAAAAAGATAATGATACTATTAAAAATATAGTAAACGATTGCGAAGTATTAATTAAAAAGGGAGCTTCAAAATTAACTGATTTTAGTAAAAAGGTTGCGGAAGATTTACAAAAAGATGATAGTAAGCTTAATGTTGAAACAATGTTTGAAATCATAATAAAAATTTTTATAACAATAATTATCTTTGCATTATTAAAAATACCATTTAAATTCTTATTTCATTTTGGAAGTGGGATATTAGGAATAGTTTTTTATCCGTTAGATGTTGTTTTAATTGCTATATGGCAATTAATAATTATTGTTGCTAATCTAGTATGTTGCATTTTAATATTTATAGCAATGTTTAAAAAATATTTTAATAATTCAACTAGAGTTGAAAAGGTTATAAAAAAACAAACAGTAACTAAAAAAACAGTAAAAAAAAATATAAAAAATGAAGTTAAAAAGGAAGAATATAAAGAAGAACAAAATAATAATTATGAAGGTTCAGTAACTAGAGTAGTTATGGTAATAATAAAAGTATTTATTATAATATACTTTATAATACCACTGATATTTTTAAATATTGGTATTTATATAGCTTTATCAATAGCAATATTCGCTATTATTAAGGGAATAGAAGTAATTGGTTTAGCAATCTTACTATCAGGTTTAGCAATAATCATATCTTATATTTTAGGTATTATATATGATTCAGTTTTCAATTATAAGAAAATATATACTTATCCTTTTATCATTGGAACAGTTCTAATTGTTGTAGGTGGATTAGTGTTCTTTGAAGAAGCGTTAAGCTTTAATTATTATAATAAGATTCCAGAGACTAATTTTTCTAAAGAAACAATAACTTATGAAGAAAGAATTGATAGAGATACTAGTATAAATGTTATTTTTGGTTCAAAGAGTTATATTGAAGATAATGATTTAGATAATAACAAAATAGTTATTGAAGTTACATATTATGATGATTTAATAGATGCAGAAAAAGTTAATTATAATAATAGAAAAAAGATAGTAATTGATATTGATCATAAGAACTATCGCTATCAATATAAAATAAATAAAGAAATGTATAAATTAGTTATGAGTAACTTAAAAGATAATGAAATATATAATTACTCTAAGTTATTTGAAACTGATGTAACAATATATGCGAATAATGAAACAATGAAATTAATTAAATAAAGGAGAATATAATGGTAACGTTTGATGACTTTATGAAATTAGATATTAGAGTAGGTACAATAAAAGAAGTAGAATTCTTTGAAAAAGCCAAAAAGAAAGCTTATAAATTAGTAATTGATTTTGGTGATGAAGTAGGTATAAAGAAGTCTAGTGCTCAAATAACTGATTATTATCAAGAACAAGACTTAATTGGTAAACAAATTCTAGGGATAGTTAATTTTCCTCCTAAACAAATAGCAGACTTCATATCAGAAGTATTAGTACTAGGTGTTTATACAGATAATGGAGTAGTATTAATTACTCCTGATCAAGTAGTTAAAGAGGGAAGTAAATTAGGTTAATAAAAAGATTGTGAGAAATCACAATTTTTTTAAATTTTAAAAAAGGAATAAAACGGTAATTTGTCGGTATTTGACAAAAATAATGGTATAATTTACATAGAGGTGATTAATTATGAAATTAAATGATAAACAATTTGAAGATGCATATACTGCTGCAGGTGCTTGGTTTGTAGTTAAGTATATCGATGAGGTTAAAAAAAATATTGAAAAATTTAATAATACTACATATAAAAATAAATTTATTGAAGACATATTTAACAATGGTAATGGGCCAGATAGTAAGTTGAGCGGTACAAGAACAAGAGTTAATAGTATAATAAGAATTGTAAAATCTGATTGTATAAATGAAGCCCTAAAGAAAGCCATTAATTCTAATCGATTGAAAAATGAAATAAGAGAAACTGCAAAAAATAAATTAAATAAAGTAACTTTTTTGACGAGTGAAAATGATATTAATTAAAGATGTGGTGATAATGAAAGATGGATAAGAAAAAAAATAAAATTGTTTCTTCAATTTTAGAGGGAAGAAAAAAAGCCATTGATTCTTATAATGAATATAAAAATTTATCTTTTAATAAACCTGAAACAATAAGTATTGATTATAGTTTATTAGTAAATAGAAAATATGATGATTTTAGAGTGAAATTATATAATTATATGAATGCAATTAAAAATAAAAAAGTATATTTTGAAAACTTTGACAGTATAGAGGAAAAATTGAATTATATTCCAGAAGGATTAAAGAAAAAAAATTATATACATTATTTAAAGCATTTAGACATAAGAATGAACACCCAGAGAATATTGAATATGAAGATGATTATATACTATTTAAAGAATATATAACTTTGAACGACTTAGAAATTTTATTGGAAATCTGCAATGATGTTTTAGAAAAAGAATTAGAAAAAATGGATAATGATGCTATTTTACAAACACTTTTAAGCAATCCAGATTTAAAATCTGGAGCAAGAGTGTTTTATAACAAAATGCTAGAATCGAGTAAGTTTAAAGATGAAAATTATCCTCAATTATATGATTATAATCAAGAAATAATGAATAAATTATCTGTTATTGATTTTAGTAATTTGACTTTTGATTTTTTAGACAAAATAATGGAAGATGCAAAAAAATATATTAATAATATAAGTGTTAAAGAAATAAATCAAACCATGATGTCAAAAAAATCATACGAGCAATTTGATAAACTTAACAACTTGCCGGAAGACTCAAATTTTGAAGATTTTAAAAATGAATTAGAAAAACTTGTTAATTTTATTAATGATGATAAGAAAGTCGGCATTTAGTAATCATATTTCAAAATAACTGGTGGCATATGGTAATAATTGAAAGTAAGTATGCCTTTTAGTTAATAAGTATAACCTTTTGTGTAATTAAATAGTTGCAAAATACCACTCTTAATTAGTGGATCACATAGTAGATTTTAAGCAACTCATGAATAAGTACATAGGATTACAATTTTGTAATCTTTTTTATATAAATATTTATTACACAAAAAAAGAACAGCCCCCTGAGACTGTTCCATAAAAGAATAAAAAGGGGTTGGCTAGTGTGACACTAGCTCCAATTCGCCTAATTTCGAATTGGCAATGTCTATACTAATCCAAAAAGGTTATTTTGTCAATACTATTTTTATTTTTATTTTTAAAAATAGGGATTTATGCTTGAAAACCGAACAACAGTTTGATACAATTGGAATAGGTGATTTATGAAAACAATAGAAGAACTAAAAGGAATAGGGCCTAAAACATTAAGTTTATTAAATAAAATAGGTATTGAAGATAGTGAAGATTTAGTTACATATTATCCTTTTAGATATGATATTTTACAAAGAAGTAATATTTTAGATATTAAACAGGATGATAAAATAGTAATAGATGGAGTAGTAGAAAGTGTCCCTTCTTTATATCGCTTTAAATCAAGAATGGATAAGATGACTTTTAGATTTAATACGGGAGATATGTTACTGAAAGTTACTATTTATAATAGGGGCTTTTTAAAGTCAAAGATCAATCCCAGTACTGAGTTAATTATAATAGGAAAATATGATAAGATTCACAACACTATCATTGCTAGTGATTTAAGGTTTGGTTTATTAACTGATACACCTAAAATAGAACCTGTTTATCACACTACTTATGGTTTATCTAGTAAGCAAATAGGCAATTATATTGATCAGGTATTAGTTGATGATATTGAAGTTACTTCTTATATACCTTCATATTTAAGTGAAAAGTATAATTTTATTTCTAAAGAAAATAGTATTAAAATAGTTCATAATCCTAATGATTTAGCAACCTTAAATAAATCATTAAACTATTTAAAATATGAAGAATTATTTATGTTTATGTTAAAGATGAATTATTTAAAGAATAATAAAAATATTAAAGAAGGATTAGATAGAAAAATAGATTATTCTTTAATTGAAAAATTTATTAATAAACTTCCTTTTAAACTGACAAGTGATCAAGAAATAAGTGTAAATGAAATATATAAAGACTTAATTAGTGGAAATAGGATGAATAGATTATTACAAGGAGATGTTGGATCTGGTAAAACAATAATAGCTATGATAGGGATGTATATCAACTATTTAAGTGGTTATCAAACAGCATTAATGGTACCAACTGAAATACTAGCTAGTCAACATTATGAAAGTGCATTAAAATTATTTAAAGATTATGATATTAAAATAGAGTTATTAAAAGGTAAAATAAAAGTTAAAGATAAAAAAGATATTTATCAAAGATTAGCTAACGGTGATATCGATATTATTATTGGTACTCATGCTTTAATTCAAGATGAAGTAAAATATAATAATTTAGGTTTAGTTATTACTGATGAGCAACATCGCTTTGGAGTAAACCAAAGAGGTAACTTAAAGAATAAAGGAGTAACTCCTGATGTATTATATATGAGTGCAACACCAATACCACGTACTTATGCTTTATCTTTATATGGAGATATGGATATATCTAATATAAGGACTATGCCTAAGGGAAGAAAGGATATCATAACTCATTTAAAGCATCCAAATGAAATCACAGATGTCTTAAATGCAATGTATCAAGAATTAAAACAAAAGCATCAAATATATGTCATCGCACCTCTAATTGAAGAAAGTGATAAGATCGATTTAACAAATGTTTATGAATTAGAAGAAAAGATGCAAAAAGCATTTGGTAAATTATATAATATAGGGGTATTACATGGTAAATTAGATAATGCATCTAAAAATAAAATAATGAATGATTTTAAAAATAATGATATTCAAATACTTATTAGTACTACTGTAATAGAAGTAGGAATTGATGTACCTAATGCCACTATGATAGTGATATTTGATAGTTATCGTTTTGGATTATCAGCTCTTCATCAATTAAGAGGTAGAGTAGGTAGAAGTGAGTTACAATCATATTGTATCTTAATTAGTGAATATGAAAAAGAAAGATTAAATATATTAACTAAAACTAATGATGGATTTAAAGTTAGTGAAGAAGACTTTAGATTAAGAGGTAGTGGAGACTTATTTGGAATAAGACAAAGTGGAGATATGTGTTTTAAACTTGCGGACATCAAAAAAGACTTCAATATAATACTTAAAGCTAAAGAAGATAGTGAAGAATTTTTAAATAGTAAAGACTATGTTAACCCTATATATTCATATATTAAAGATAGAATTGAAAGGGCAAATAATTTAGATTAATTTATTTATGATAATTGTTGACTTTTAAATTTATAATCTTTATAATTATGGTAGCGTGATAAATAAATCACGCGGGTATCCCTATGATATAAATTATAGGGGTACTCAACTAAAACCCCCTGAAGGAGCCGAGAGGCTCCATTTTTGTTTGATTTTTCAAGGGTTTCTGATTTTTTATTTATATTTTGGATACCATTTAGATACCCAACTTGCTATAAATTGTTTATTATATTCACAATATCATTCATTTTATTTTTAAATAAATGCGAATATGTATTGAGTGTTTCATCTATTTTAGTATGTCCTAGATATTTAGCTACCATATTGATATTTGCACCACTATTGATAAGTAGAGAAGCACAACTATGTCTAAAATCGTGTATTCTTATTTCTCTAAGTTTTGCTTTATTACAATTACTAATTTTATGAGTTCTAATCTTACCATTACTTATTGGTTCAACACCACCGAATACAAACCATTTCTTATTAAAGTTTAGATACTTTTTAAAATTTTCATAAACTTGCTTTAAATCATTTGCTAATATATCAGGCATAGGTAGTATTCGATTGCTACTTTTTGTTTTAGGAGTAGTAACTCTAAACTTTTTACCTTCAATATAAGATACAACATTTTTATTAACTCTTAATGTTTTATCTTCAAAGTCAATATCTTCCCAAGTAAGTCCTTTCAATTCGCCTCTGCGTAATCCACAATAATATAATGCTTCATACAATGCTTTATATAAAATATCTTCTTCACAAGCAATGAACTTTTGAAATTCCTCGTAAGTATAAAAGTCCATTTCTTTAGGTATTTCATTTGGATTGGTGAAGTTAGTCATCTTTAAATACATACCAGCAAAATTTAATCCATACCATTTAGTACCATAATTTAAGATCGCTTTAAAGAATTTATATAAATGATTTTTATAATTAGTAGATATATTTTGTTTATTGATAAATTCTTTCCATCTTTCAAAATGTAGAATAGAGAAGTCATTTACTTTAACATTATCTAAATCCTTAAAGAATTTAACTCTATCCTTATATGTTTTTATAGTAGTAAATTTAACTTTATCTGCTTGGTAGTTGTAATATGATAAATAAAGCTCTTTAAAGGTCATATTAGAAGTATTAACACCAATATTAGTATATCTAGTTAAAAATTCTTTTTCAGCGTCTAAAGCTTCTTTTCTACTGGCATATTTCTTTGAAAAGTATTTTTTTCGTGAACCATCTAATTGTGTTACCCAATCATAAAATATCCATTTGCGACCATCTTTAGTTGCTTGTTTTTTGTCTAATAGTTTTACAGCCATATTTTTTCCTCCTTCTTGCTATTAAAACTATCGACCACATCCAATTTAATTTTAACACTTATTTGATAATTTAGAAAGAATGTGGTCATAGTTTTTTCATCATATATAGAAATCTTTGTCATGCTTTTTATCCTTTTTATAATCACCATCTAAATATTTATCAGCCATTTCTAAATAATCATCTTCATACTCTGAAACTTCTTTACCAAAAATTTTATCAATTACTCTAAATAAACGATCTTTCCATTTTTCTAATGTTCGTTTTAAAATATCTATTCTTTCTTTCAGAGTGTCAATTAGTGTTTTTTGATACTTAATTTCTTCTTGCTGTTTTTCAATGGTTTCAGCTTGCTCTTTGATTATTTCATTACGTTTCACTAATTCATTATTATTCTTAAAATTATTATTTTCCCTTGTAAGTTTGAAAATTAAGCTATCCTTATTATTAAGTTCATTTTCATTAATAATTTTAACTTTTTCTAAATCTTTGGAATAATCAATTATTTTCTCAACATCTTTACTGTTATAACCAGTAAACTTTTTTGTTGGATTTAATATTTCATTGTTAGAGTCTTTAGAAATTTGATTAATAGTATCTTTATTACTTTGAAGTTCCTTATTAGAATAATCTATTTCTTTTTTTATTCCATCTAGCTCATTTTCTAATTCATCAATTTGCCATTCTAATTTTGTTTTATGTTCAACTTTGGCACCAACTTTACCACGATCTAATTTAAAACCCTTACTATTTATAAATTCATTGAACGAATCTTGAAGTTTAGCAAATGAGTTTTTCCCACCTTTGTTTTTCCAAAACTGATCATTATTTAAGAATCTTCCTTTAACATTTTCATAAACAATATTTCCAACCTCATCACGAAGCAGTTTAGGAACATAAGTTTCTTTTCCATCTTTGGTAAGTGATTTTATTTTTATAACATTACCAGCATTATCTTTTTCAAAACATTTTCTTTTAACTTCATTAACAATAGGTAAGAAGTAAACTTGCAAATGTGGTGTATCTTCATCATAGTGAGTCTGTGCCAAGATAATATTTTCTTCACCAACTTCTTTCTTTAAGAAATCCATACAGTAATCAAAGTAATTATATATTTTTTGAGGTATATCACTTTCATTTTTAATGTCAGGTATCATTACTGCTTGACCTTTTTTATCACCAGTTTGATATGTTCTACCACTATCTTTAAATTTCATTCCTAAACTTTGAAAAAACTCATTTCCACTTGTAAATATAATTCCATTCAACATATTTGTTTTGTCTTTATTTTGGTACTCTATATTTCTATTACTTAATACCTTTTTAACTTCCTGATACAGATTTTTTTCTTTTATACCGATATAGGTTACATTAAAGTCTGTTCTCACTTCTTCGTAATTTCCAGTACCTTTTCTATCTTTCATTTCGATACCAATGTTATATAAGTCTTTGCTTTTATATTTAGTTTCAACTCTTAACACTTGCTTTCCCTCGTACAATAATCATCCCCCCCTGTCTTGCGAGGTCATTTATGACCTATCTCACTAGGGCATAGCCCAATTGTGAGCTAGGAATTGGCATTCCTAGAACCTGCCATTGATTAAATGCTAATGACTAAAGTCAAAAGCGATTTAATCAATTTAATAAATTAACTATCGCCACTTTCATTGGCTTCGCCAACAAAACGTGCCACGTTAATTTATTATTGTTAATGAAAATTTTGAGAATTTTCATTAACTGGTTCTACATATTTAGCGTGATATATTCTATCAGTAGAAGTTCTTTTAAGCTCAATATGCAGACCTTCTTTTTTTAAATTATCAATATTATTATTTAGTAATTTACCAAATGTAGATGGTGCTATTTTTAGTTGCAATTTACTGGTTATATCTGATATTACAAAATCAAATTCCTTTTGTGATATAGCATAATTTAAGAACATAATTAGATTAACATTTAAGTCATCTGTTTCATATTCCGATATTTGTAATAATAAATTGCTATCTCGTTTTAAAATTAAATTGAAATTTTCATAATCTCTACTTTCATAAGTTAATATATATTTATTTTTAATATTAGAATCTTCTTTTAAAGTTATCTTACCATCAACAGATCCTTCTAAAGCTGTACTACCTAATGAAGTATTATTCTTATTTAGATGATGTATAAACAATATTGTAAAACTATATCTTTTACATAAATCTCTTAATTTTGGTAAAACAGTTTGTCCTATATCTTGATAATTATTTAGATCATAACCTACATTCAAATCAAAACCACAAAGCATATCAATTATTACTAACTTACCACCATAATCCTGTGAGAAAGTCATTATGTCTAATTGCAAATCCATTAAATTTAATTTTCTTTCATTAGGTTCTTGCTCTATCAAGAAGAAGTTAGTATTACTGAAATTTAGTTTCATCTTTTTAATTCTTTCACGAAGTTGTGATGAATCCATTTCTGTGCTAATATATAGTACAGGAGATGGGTTTGTATCAAAACCTAAAAATGTTGTTCCAGTTGCCACAGAGTTGGCAAGTTGAAGTGCTAATAACGACTTACCAACTTTAGGTCTAGCAACTAGACAATATAATCCTTGAGATTTCATTATTCCATTTATAATGAAGTCTTTTTTTCTTACTGCTTTTTCTATATCATTAATTGTCTTCATTTTGTACTCCTTTCTTTATAGATTTTCTTTTGTCATTTTCTGAAGATAATTAATGTTTATTTTGAGCTTTTTGACAACTTCATCCATAGGTAGAGTATTAGTAGGGAGTAAGTACCCTAGATTTACTAATTCACTTTTAATTTCTCTTTTTAACTTCAAAGCATTTGATTTACCCATACCAGTTAATTTAATTAAATCATCTAAATCACACCATTGTTTAGATATGAGTTCCAAAGTTTCTTTTGCATTCATTTATCCACCTCTCTTTCTTATGGTTACATCAGTTAATATACTGGCACCTTTTAGTTACATTATAGCACCAAAAATGTTAAAGTCAACACCTTTAAGTTAAAAAATATTAAAAATGTTGCAAAATAGTTCCAAAAGTGTTATAATTGTTTTCGTAAGGAGGAATTCTTGTGAAGGAAACAGTCGGAGAGTTAATTACTAAAGGAAGAGAAAGTAATAATTTATCAATGCGACAACTAGCAGAAAAAGCCAATGTTAGTCATACTGAAATTTCAAGAATTGAATCAGGCGAGAGAGAAATACCTAATCCAAAAACATTAAGAAAAATTAGTCAGTATATTGGTATCAATTATAATGATTTAATGTATGCAGCTGGACTTGGTGCTAACGTAAGCCCATTAAATCCATATTTATTAGAACATTATGCTAATTTAAAAGGCACTGATTTAGATGAAGCTTTGATAAAAACAAAAGGGTCAATTGAAAATAATGAAGTTGTTATTGAATCATTAAAAAAATCATCAGAAGAAAAAGGAATTTCTGATGATAAAAAAAGTGTATTATTAGAAACTATTGAAGATTTAGAATATCAAAATGAAACTAATAAAGAAATTATAAGATTACTTGAAAGTAATGTTATTAAAGAGAGGTTAAAAAATGCTAAAAAATCTTAAATACTTTAATAAAATACAAATAATAAGTAATATAGCTTTATTTATAGTTCTAATAATTACTCTTGTAGTTCAAAAAGAAAGAATATTTCACTTGTACTGGGCGATTTTTGGAATCGCATTTCTAGGTAATATTTTATGTATTAACAAGTGGTCAAAAGAGGGTAAGACTTGGTATAAAAAAATTGATAAGAATTGGTCAAAGAACTTAACTAGAAAGCCATCGGACACATTGTTAACAATAGTAGTCTTATATACATTAATTGTTTGTAGTATATTTATTATAGAAATATTTGTATCTGATATTACAAGTAATGTACTTATAATAATCTGTTATTTTATATTAACTATTATTATTGAATATATTATATATTCAATAACAGATCGTACATTTAAAGAAGTAGAAAGATTAATAAATACAAATAAAAATCTAAAATAATTTGAAAATGACAGATGACAGTTAAATTCAAATGGGGGTGTCCCATAAAATGCTGTCATCTGTCATTATTTTTATTACATAAAAATTTTAAAGTATTTATTCCAATTCCTCCATTGTTTCAGGAACCAAATATTATTTTCGTTAATATGTGTGTTTGCAATTTTAAATGAATTGCAAAGCACAAAAGCATTCGGAAATAATATTACCTAAACCAATGGATTTGCTCGGCATAAAATAATACACAATTTGTTTGTAAAATAATAAATTATTATCGATTATAAATTGACTAAATTTTTATTTATGTTATACTTATATTAAATACAATATAAGGAGGGAAAAAATGAAAAAATTTAGAAAACGTATAAATTCGCTTGTCAACAAATTATTATCATTTATGATGATTGTTTCTGTATTTTTTGGAACATTTAATTTTAGTTTTATTATGCCAGTATCAGCTGGTGAATTGGGACAAGAATTAACTATGCCTGGTGGCATTGCAAATGGAGATTATATAGAATTTTATGAAGGTGAAAATCTAATGGCACAGGTCCAAATAAAAATTGGAGAAGATGTGTTGACACCTATTGGTAATAAAGTTGTTTTACCGGAATTTGAAGAAAATTATCAAGTGGGTTTTTATATAACTTATGAAGATGGATATGAAGCTAGTAGTTATAGCGTTAATGGGAACAATTATTTAACACCAGGTGGTGGCGCCACACCATATGTAAGTATTACTTCAAGTGCTGACCTTACTGTTTCTTTTGATTTTCAAAGAATAAATAATAATCCTGGGCCTGGACCAGGAGATGATGGGCCTCTACCATCCATGGTTAATTATCCAATATTAGCATATTTTCAAGGAATTGTTGAACCAGTTGAATCAACTCCAGAAAACATGATATTAATTCCAAATGAATGGACTAGTGGCACGGTATCTTTTAAAGCAAAAATTTGTATGATTGGAGAAGAAACAAGACCTGATGATGGAGTTACTGAATGTGACCCAGAAACACAAATACTGTCGGATTTAAATATTCAAGGAATTAGTAATGGGGATCAAATCAATCGTACGGTTTCTGGTTATGATGATCAAAATATACTTATTGATGAAGGCTTTTTAAATTATGGAAAAGTAGGTATCCATTTAACTAATGAAATTCTTAATATAACTACAGATGTCATTTCACAAAATTTAATTAATGTTGAAGCAATGGCACCTATGAGAATGGATTATAGTTATGGTTTGTCGACTATTGATCAAGCCATTGTAACTAATAATACATCTGGTAACTTATCAATATTTTTTGGTAATGAAGAATCCACTTTAATTGCTACTGGACCAAATGTTGTCGGAATTACTAGTTTAACTGGAGCTGACTATATATTAAATGATGAAGATAAAAGTGTAACAGTCTCATTACCTCCTTTAAGTAAAGAAACAACAACTTCAGTATCAATAACAATTGAATTATCTGATAACAGTACGGTAACAAGACAAATAAATATTATGAGAACAGCAATCGAGCTTTCATATGAGGGTGAAAGTAAAACAATAAGAGCAGGATATGTTATGCATAAGGCATATTTATATAACAATCAACCTCACGATGATAATGTGTTTAATGCCTATTTACAAGTTATTATTTATAGAAATGATGTAGTAGTCGGGTATAGACAAGTACAAATTGATGATGAAGAATTCGTAAATAACTTAGGAGAAAATGAAAGTGGAAGCATGGAATCAGTAAATCCGGAATCCCTAGTTATATATGATGGCGGAATTGAAGGGGCTAATAAAGTAAGCGTGTTTTTAACAAATGGCCCAATTGATTATAATAGTGATATTCTTCCATCAATCGAGTTTGGTTTGGGCGCTGGTGTTCAAATTGAGTGGGAGGAGTAATTAAATGAAAAAAGTATTATTAATTGTATTTGCTCTTGTTCTTTTCTCTTTTATGACTAAAGTTAATGCAGGACCTTCGATATCAATTACAGAAACAAATTATACGAATGGTAGAATATCAATTGAAGGAACAGGAATTGGGGAAATTCAAATAGTATTGTTTGGTTTAGATAATTTGCCTTTATATATGACAACTGTAACGGCTGAAGATGGGGAATTTTCAATAACTTTGCCTTCAATATCTGGTTTAGATGAAGGAACATATAATATTAAAATATCTGATTATGAAGGAGTAGATACTTCAACCGGGACAGTTGAAATTATTGCAGAAGCCAATCCCCAAACATCAGACAATTTAATTACATATATCATTTTAGGTTTTATATCTTTTTTTGGAATAATAGTGTTATCTACTTTTATTTATAAATCTTCAGTAAGTAAACAGAAAACAATCACAAAAAAAGTTGATGCATGACATCAACTTTTTTTGTGCATTTATATTATTATTTACTACATTTAAAAATAATTCTTATGATATAATCTTAGTGAAAGTAGTTGAAGCATTGTGAAAAAAATTGGTATATGTGTTTTATTAATTTGTTTAATTGGAAGTTTTGCTATCTTATTATTTGAATATGTCCGTTATTCAGATGCGAATAACAAGCTTATTGCTTTACAAAAAGAAGTAAATGAAACTTATGATAAATTAAGTACTATTTCAGATGACATAGCAAAATTAAAACTAGAAGAAGAAAAAATTAGCAATGAAAAGAAAAGTGAAATTGAACAGTATCAAAAATGGGTAAGACAAAATCAAATTTTAAAAGATCTAATAAAATAACATTTAACCTTTCATTGCTTATACTGATTCTTCTGTTTACTAATATTATAATAACAATAAACTTAATCGAATTAAGAAAACAAAAAGATTTCGAAATATATAGTATCAAAAATATACTATCTGAAATAAAAAAGGAATATACCAATAAGTTAGGAAATGTAGAACACCTTTCAGATAATATAAACAATATAGAAAATGTAGAAAACTCAATTACAAACATTAAAAAAGATTTTTTTGAGAATGCTTTAAAGTATGAAACAATGGTATCCCAGGGCAAAGGTAACAAAAAAATAGCTTATATAACAATAGATGATGGTCCTTATAGCTATACACCTGCTTTTTTAGATGTGCTTGACAAGTATGATGTTTTAGCGACCTTTTTTCTACTGGGAAAAACTAAAGATGAATACGATTCAATATATAAAAAAATTGCTAATAGTGGTCATACTATAGCTAACCATACTTATTCACATGCCATAAGAAACGGTCTTTATACTAGTGTTGATTCTTTTGTCAACGATGTGTTAAAACAAGAAAAATTTTTATATGAAAAAACCGGAGTGAAAACAAACATTTTAAGATTTCCAGGTGGTAGTAGTTCGGCTAAAGCTGGTTTTAGATACAAAATATTAGAGCGCTTAAGAACACAGAATTATGGGTATATAGATTGGAATGTATCATCAGGTGATGCTGGCGGAAAACCCACGAGAGAATCTGTATATAACAATGTAATTAACGGAGCTAAAAATAAAAATATAATTGTTATATTAATGCACGATTTTAGTAAGGCTACACTATCTGCATTACCTTCAATTATTGAGGGCCTTAGAAAAAATGATTATATATTTTTACCATTGTTCTATAATAGTTCTATGATTATAAAATAATATTTATTTTTTTTCAATTTTAATTAATTTTGCATGCATTACAACTTTTTTTGTACTATTATAACAAGTTGATAACGTAACAATTTTGTCATCTCTATTAATTTTAGTTTTGAAATTATATTCACTACGATTCATCAACATTTTTGCAAAGATTTCAAATTCAATATTATCATTGAATAATACCTTTAAATAATCGCTTGTAGTATTGATAACATAAACACTGAATACTTGCCACAGCGTATTTTGATGTTCGGTAGAAATTTTTATAATATGATTGTTAGAATTTTCATACCAATTACTTTTTACAATATTTTTAAGTGATCCAAACATTGTATTGTTTAATCTTCCGTGTGCATAAATTATTGTGTTTTTATCTAATTCTTCTAAATTATTACGATAATCTACAAATACCCAACCTGCTTTGTTATATTTTTTGTCAAAAGAATGAGTTAAATAATATTCATTATTATTATATTGAACGAAAGGATAATTGATATTTGTTCCATTTACCTTTAGCCATCCAACGGTGTCAGAATTTAATGATTTTAAACTATTAAAATCAACATCAATTAAATTCATTTTTATATAATCCCAATAAGGATCAGAAGTTAATATTGGTTCAATTGGTTCAATTATTTTAGTATCTTCATTGTCAATTGTTTCATCTACTTTTACTTCATCATATATTTGTTTGATTTCATCATTAATCTTTTCATTTTCTATTTTCCATTTAATAACATTATATATAGAGGTAATAAAAATTAACAATATTAATAAAAAAAATATGTTTTTCCACTTTAATTTATATCTCTTATTTCTCATATTATCACCTATATATATATTATCATAAAAATTTAATAAATTCACTATAACTAAATATAATAATCACTTCTTAATAAAAAAAGTTCCACTTTTAAAATATGTAGTATAATTATATTAGAGATATAATTTTTTAATTGTATTTTGAAAGGAGATAGAAAATGAAAAAAATATTGATTTCTTTGTTTTTAATGTTATTTTTTGCTAGTGGTTGTTCAAGTTCAAATGTTTCAGATAACTCAATTGAACAATCTGATATTAAAGGATATTGGCTACAAGTTGAAAAAGATTGGTCTGGTGATGTCACTGATTTAACAAATAATAAAAACTCATATTTGGAAATTACAGATAATAGATTGTTTTTCTATTCATATTATTGGGATACAGAAACTTATGGTGTATCTGATAAGTATTATAAATTAGAAAAAGATAAAATATATTATGATTATTATGAGTTAAAAGGAAGCGATTGGAAAGACAATATGGATGAAGCATTTGGTGGGATTTTAAATTTATCAATTAAAGATGGTAATTTAATTTTAACCGAATACAATAATGACAAAAACAAAGATGACGGTTATGAAAAAAACACATATAAAAAAGTTGACGCCAAAGACTGGCCGATTGAAGAATAAAAGGGAATTTTACATGTTCAAACTAAAACAATTATCAATAAGAGTTTTTGATGCGGCACTAACTGAAAAATATTAAAGATATCATTAGTAAAATAAAATTCAATGATAATAAAAATTTAAATACCCATTTAGATACCAAAACAGCAATTTTTATTAATTATATTTAATCTTTTTTAACTTTTGTTAACGAAAAAAGTCTTAATTTATAAGACTTTAACTATATTTATACTTGAATGTGGCCGATTTTCTTTGGCCCCCTGAAGGAGTTCTAGAGATAGAACTCCATTTTTTTGATTAAAAAAAGTTAAAAATGATTAATAGTTTTGCTACCTAAAATATTATATTAAATATAGTAGAGACAAATATTGTGCAGATAATATCTGCACAAAATCCTTGGTGTCCCAATTTATTATTGATTATAAAAATATAATTTGTTTTTCGATAGTTAATTATATTTATAATGTAAAGCATATAAATTATTGTTCCAAAAACACTCATAAAGTGATATGATGTAAGTGCGAAAGGAACGATAACTATGAAGAATGAAGAAAAAATTATTAATTATATAAATAAAAATAATGGACTTATAACATCAAAACAAATTAAAGATTTAAATATTCCTAGAGTAACTTTAACTAGAATGATAGAAAAAAAATTAATAGTAAGGGAAAAAAGAGGTTTATATGTTTTGCCAAACTCTTGGGGTGATGAATATTATAACTTATTATTTTCGGTAGAAAATACAATTTTTTCTTATGGAACAGCATTATATTTTTTAGGTTTATCTCAAAGAGTACCTTTAATTTATGATGTGACAGTTCCTATTGGTTTTAATGTTGAAAGTATAAGAAAAAATGAAAAGATAAAACTTCATTATGTAAAGAGTGAATTGTTTAATTTAGGCAAAATACAAGTAAAAAGTCCGCAGGGACAAGTTGTTAATTGTTATAATGAAGAAAGATGTATTTGCGATATGATAAAAGATAAAGATACTCAAGATATTGAAATTTTGAAATATGCTATAAAAGAATATTTGGATGATAAAGAAAGAAAAAATATACTTAAATTAAATGAATATGCTAAATTATTAGGAATTGAAAAAGAACTTCAAAGTTATTTAGAGGTATTATTATGATTACCGCTGAAAATTTAAAAATAAAGGTAAAGACTGAAGCTCGCAATCACAATTCTCAACCGCAAGATATTATGCAGATGTACTTTTTTGAAAGATTATTATACCGAATTTCAATTAGTAAATATAAGCATAATTTTATATTAAAGGGTGGACTCCTATTATCAGCTATATTCAGTGACAGAAGAAGAACAACACAAGATATGGATACAATGATTAAAGGTATTGATTTAAATTTTGAAGCCATAAAAAAGATTATTGATGAAATTGTTAATGTTGATATTGATGATGATATAAGATTCGAAGTAACAAAATATAAGGATATAAGAGAACAAGACAAATATGGAGGTATTAAGGTATATTTAATTGGGCATAAAGAACATTTGCAAGTCCCTTTATCAATAGACATCTCAATTAATGATCCAATTACACCAAGAGAATTAGAGTTTAGATATAAATCAATATTTAATGATTCATATATTAAAATAATGGCTTATAATATTGAAACAATAATTGCTGAAAAATTTGAGACATTTATTACAGATAATATTCAAAACACAAGGTTAAAAGATTTTTATGATATATATATGCTAATGTCAAACCATTCAGAAGAAATAGATAATAAAATACTTATTAAAGCAATTAAAAATACTTTTAAAAGAAGAGAGACTATTTTTGATATAAATAATATAATAGCAAGTTTTGAAATGGTTAAAACAAGTGATGAATTAAAGAATAGATATCAAAGATTTCAAAAAGCGAATTTATATTCAAATAATATTAGTTATGAAAATATCATGGATGCAATTAGCAAAATAGTTGAACTATTAGAGCAAGAAACTGCTGTATCCTTTAAATAATTTTTAGGTATAAAGGCTTTAAACTGTTTAGAAAATATTATTGTTGGAGGTAACGAATGATAAAATTAAGTGAGATTATTATTGGAATGGAAACAGCTAATGATGAATTAGAAAGTTATTATAATCCAGATACAAAAGAAGTGCTCTTATCAAACATTGGTGAATTTGAAGATCTAAATGAAGATGAACTCGATGAGTTATTTGAAAAATCAATAATGCTCCCAACAAAGTTTGATATTAATGAATATTCAATAATGGAGAATTTTATTTCTACAAGTTCTGATAATCTTTTGCGTAACCAGTTATTGATTGCTATTAATGGTACTGGAGCTTTCAGAAGGTTTCAAGATACCTGTATTAATTTTGGCTGTATGGATGATTGGTATAAATTCAGAGATAAAAAGTACAAAGAAATAGCTGTTGAATGGTGTAAGAAGAATAATGTAGAATATGAGGATGATGTAATGTGTTAAAAGTGGATTTAACTGAAAATTATGCAGGAGTAACAATATATGGAGATTATAATGATTTAGATGTTTTATACGATTCGATTAATTTTTTGATTCGTGGTGATTCTGAAAATGTTGGAAGGTATACAATGCAAAATCATATATATGGTTTTTTATATGATATAAGGCATGCATACCAAGGACAAAGAGATGTAGAATTAGTTGATAACAGTCTTGATGATAACACTAGGGAATGTTTTAATTTAAGGAAAAATGATGTGACAAATAAAAACGTGTATTTTTGTTTTAATTATGTTTTGCCAGATTTATTGCTAGATATGGTTCTTATTAAATATTTTATATCGAATGTTGATAAAAATGAAAGGGATATTTTTAATCCGTATATTAATTATGTTAATTTTTTCTATTCACTTGTTCTAGATTCAATATTTAAAATACTTACACCAATTAAATTCAATAAAATAAAAAAATCATTACTAAATTCTATTGTTTCAGAAAGTGTTTTTTATCCTCAATGGTTTGAAATGATATCTTTGGATTATATAAATTTGGCAAAAGAAAATAGAAAAAAAGATTTTATGAAAATGGCCGATTCAATAATTAATTATTATGAATATAAAGATTATACTGAAATGAAATTAGATATGGAAAAAATTTGTAAAGAAAAAAAATGCACATTAGATGACCTTCATTATGATAATTATCCAGAGGAGATAAAGTGGTAATATGAAAATTAAAAAATATTTAATAAAGAAAGATAAAACTGATTTAATGTCTGCACTTAAACAGCTAGATAATAATATTATTAAAAACATGTTAAAGGAAACTGAATTAAATAGTCTCGAAGAATTATATGATTATATTATAGATGGTTTTAAATATTTAATTGAAATGTCGAAAGAGGATATTTTTACGCAATTATATTTTAAAAGATTGTTAGAAAATGAAAATAGTATGGTGTTTTCAGCATATGAATCTGATATAGAAAGTTTAATGGTATTTCCATATAAAAAAAGTGGGTATTATTCTTATTTTATTCCAAATGAAATAAAGAAGATTATTAAGAACACTTTTGGTTGTCATTGATAATATATTAATATGCTATATCTTTTTAGGTAGTAATTAGGTAGCAAAATTTTAAAACTACATAAAATTTTAAGTGATAATTTAAACATTTTTAAAATGAATTGTCACTTTTTTCTTTGTTTTAAAACAATTTAATTTTAATAAAACCATTTCCATTTTGCCCCCTGAAGGAGTTCTCGAGAGAGAGTTCCATTTTTTGTTGTGTTTTAATTTCTTATAATTATAAGATTATGAAAAAGTAGAATATTGGTACAAACATTGATTTTTATCAAATTATTTGTTATTATAAATATAATTAACTAAGCAGTAAATAATCGTTGCCATCTAAAGCAATTTATTTTATTGCATTTATTAGTGGCAAAAATAATTATTTTTGTCACTTTTTAATAAAATTATATAGGAAAGGAGTCTTTTGATAAAAATATGAAGGAAGAAAATATAAAAAAAATATTAACTATATTAACTAATGCAATTAAAAATAATAAATGTAAAGAAGATAACTTAAAAATTAACAATTTATATAATACACTTCTAAATTTAAATTCTAGAATTATAAGTATTGGAGAATTAGATAATATTAAAAAAGATGTTATTGACTTGGAAGTTAAATATGATGAATTAAATGAATTATCTTATTATTTTGATCCTGTATATATATCAATTAAAAAAAACATTCATAATATGGAAGTCTAAAAAATAAGAGAACAAAACAAAAAAAAGAAAGAAATTAATTAATGTTTATTTCTGTTAAAAACCTCCATAATAATATTGGAGAGTGAAACATGGAAGAAAATAAAAATGCATTAGATGAATTAAATAAGGGTTGTACTATGGGTATTGAGGCTATTAATATGTTACTTGATAAAGTAGATAGTGAGGACTTTAAAAACATATTATTAAAGCAATTAAAAGATTACGATAAAATAGAAGATAAGATTAATGATACCTATGATGAATATAGTGACAAAGAACCCCATGAAATAAGTGTTTTTGAAAAGGCTATGGCTGATTATATGACTAATATGAAAACGATGATGGATCATACTGATTCTAAAATCGCAGAAGTCATATTACAAGGAACGAATATGGGTATCATAGAAGGTAAAAGAATACTTAATAATAAAAAAATAGATAAAGAAGTAGAAAAAATAGTTGAAGATTTTATTGATAATCAAGAAAAGATAGTAGAAGAGTTAAAGAAATATTTATAAAAATATAAAACGGATTAAGAGTTTTCTCTTAATTTCTTTTTTTTTCATAAAAGTGCTATAATTAAAATAGGTAGGTGTTTTATGAATGATGTTGTAAGGAAAAAAAGAAAGAAAATTGCTTTTACTACAATTATAGTTATTGCATCAATAGTGATATTAGGCACTATATTTGGTGTTGTGGATTACTTTAGAACAGTAAGTGGTAAAAAGCCAATCTTTATTTATCGGGTAGTTAATGTTTCAAATATTGATATAAATAAAAACGGAGTGGAATACTATGGTATAGGCTATAAAGTTTCAATATGTGATAGTGAAACTAAAGATTATACCTTTCAACTAGGACATAAGAAAAAAACATCTTGCTTTACAAGCTTGAATTGTAGTGAAACATATGGCGCTAAAAACGATAAACATTCTTATGAATTTTCATTCTTCCATGATAAGTTATATCAAATAAAAGCAACTTATTTAGTACCAACTAGGATGATTGAAAACGAAAAAACTTTTGCAAAAGAATATTTAAATTTTAATGATGTAATAAGTGTTAGTTCATCAGTTAAAAAAATAAATAAGAATACATATGAATTAAAACAAACATGTGATTTATCTAAAATGTCAAATAGTGATATTGAAAAGGTATGCCTAATAGATTATTTTGATAAGAGTGAAATAGTTGAATTAACTAGAAAAAGAATTAGAGATAATTATCATAAAGATGCATGCAAATAAAAATGTTAGTAATTCTAACATTTTATCTAAGGAGATCGAAAGGCTCCTTTTTGGTTATTATGGATAAAGTTTTTTAAATATTAACATCATCTCTAATTGAATGATAAACTAAACCAAACTTATTCTTTTTAATTTCTATGTAGTAACATATATTTATAATAATACTGCCTAAGAAAGTAACTAATAGATCTAACATTGTATCATCCACACATGTCTCTATCCAACGTTGATGATTTGTATGAAAGACTTTATCAAGAGTAAATTCTATAAGTTCCCAATTACTCCCAGCCAATAAAGCAAATCCACTAATAAAAAGAATATTAAAAAATATCTTTTCTTTTAAGTTGTTACTATTGTATTTAATAATTAAGACAGCTACTATAGATATTATAAATCCAAAATAAAAATGAACGATTTTATCGAACCAAAGGGTATCTTTCATTAAAAGCATTATTTCTCCAATTAGTAATGAAATTATGATATAAATGTAATAAAAAAATTTAAATAATTCACTTAAATTTATCTTTATTATTTTCTTAGATAAAAAGGGGATTAATAAAGATAAAAATAGTAATCCATTATCTAATAATTTTACAAATTTACCATTAATAATATTATTACCTATATAAAAAATATTAATGATAATTAGACTAATTAAGATTAAAGTGTTTATAATTTTAAATGTTTTCATAATAATCAGTTTTATTATGAGTAATATTTAATTTTAAATACTAATAATAGTTTAAAAGAAGAAACTAAACCAACAGTTTCTTTCTTTTTTGTCATAATGTGGTAGAATTAAAGTAGAAGGAGTAAGTAATATGGACAATAAAAAGATAGGATTATTTATTGCTGCTTTACGAAAAGATAAAAATATGACCCAAAGGGATTTGGCTGATAAGTTATATGTAAGCGATAAAGCTGTATCGAAATGGGAACGCGGTTTATCGATGCCTGATATTGGTTTAATAGAAAAACTTGCGGACTTTCTAGATGTCAATGTTAGTGAAATATTAAAAGGTGAAAAAATAGAAGATATGACAAAAAAAGATTCTGATGAAATAGTAAAGGAAAGTATACCATTTTTTCAAAGGGATTATTTCAATAAGAAAATCATTAAAATAACTTTAGGTATAACTATAACTTTACTGTTAGGATATTTCATAATATTATCTATTGGAGAAGCAACTTATGGATCATTAAGTTGGAAGTTATTTGATGGACAGTATTCCATTGACTTACCAAGTTATAGCGCTAAAAAGGATAGAAAAAAAGCAGAACGATTTTTAGAAGCTTTACAGAACTATGACTATAATACTATTAAGAAAATATTAAAACCAAATGATATTTCAATGAATACACAAGTTCTCATGAAAGAACAAGTTTCAATGGATGATTATATAGCTAATCTAGAAGAATTAAAACAGCAAGGTTTTCTAATAACAGGCTATAAGTTTAGGCGCTCATATTTTCAAGATCCTGGTTATATATGTGAATTTGATATCAAATTTGTTATAAATAACTTTGAACGTACTATAACTGCGCAGATACAAAGTTATGGTAAAGGAGTATTAGTAGATGGCTCAAGTATAGGCTCAGATATCGGGAAGATATTTAAATATTAATTTAAAGAGGTGTATGATGAAAATAAAGTTTAAGAAAACAATTAGAAATATTATTATTGCTTTTATTTCTCTATTAGTATTAGGATTTATATTTGCTAATATCGATTATAGTAGAACTAAGAAAGGCAAACCTCCTATCTTGGCGATTCGTATAGGTAATAATAAATACACTAATGCTGATATGTATTATGGTTTAGGTTATTCAGTCATAAAGTGTCCTGAATATGAAAACAATGAAACAAAGTATCAATTACGTTTTTTAGATAATGCTCATGCTTGTGCTTCGTCCTTTGATGTCGAAATCAGTTACAATCTAATAAAAACATATGAAAAAAAAGAATGTGATAAAAAGCCTGAATTATATTTTACTGAAAATGAAAGAAATATATATTTATATTGTTTAGATAAAGTAGAGGTAATCAAAAATGAAGAAGTATTAGAATTAGATAATTATCTAAAAAATAATAATGAAACAATTGATGACTTTGTAAATTTATTTTCAGAATTAGATTCATTTTGGGATGGTGGATCTAAGATTTATCGTGAAATTAAAAATGGTGGTTGGTATGGAAATAATTATAAAGTAGTAGATAACAATATTTCTATTTTAAAATGTAATACATTAAATGGTAATAAAGATGTATATATTGGAAACAAAAAAATGTCATATGAGGACGGATTTTGTTCTTAATAAGTGCATATTCTTTATAATATAAGGGAAAAAACTTAAAAAAAGGAACTTGAGCACACAAAACCCTAAAAATGTGGTATAATTAATACAGTGATGCGTAGCTATTCTAAGGCGTAAGTCCAATTGAATAGTTATTTTTTTTAGAAAGGGTGATATGGAGTGTTTAAAGTTGGAGATTATATGGTTTATAAAAGAGACGTTTGTGAAGTAATAGAAATAAAGAAAAACCATTTTAATAATAATGATTACTATATTTTGGCACCTTTATTTGATAAGTCTTTAAAAATAGAAGTTCCTATTGCTAATAGAGTAGGACACTTAAGAGAATTACTTAGCAAAGAAGAAATAGAAAGTATAATTAGTCAAATTCCTAATATAGAAGCTTTATCAACTGATAATCGATATATAGAAAATCAATATAAAGCATTAATGAGTTCAGGAGAACATACTGACTTAATTAAAATTATTAAAACGGCTTATCTAAGAAATCAAGAAAGAATTGATAATAATAAGAAAATAGGAGATAAAGATAATAATTATTTTTGTCAAGCTGAAAAGTATTTATACCAGGAGTTTTCAATTGTACTAGGCATGAATTATGATGAAACTAAAGAATATGTTGTTAACGAAGTAAATAAATTAAATGATTAAGAAGACAAGAAGATAATGAATAAGGCTTCTTTTGATAACATAATTAAGGATTTAGATTGTGTTATTTTAAAAAAATTAAATACTAACAACATTTATACAGTAGGGGATCTATGGAATTTAAAAAGAAAAGATCTAAAAAGTTTTAATTTAAATGATAATGAAATTAAACAAGTTATTATAAAAATGCAATTACATGGTATAGACTTAAATCGAAGAATATATAAATAAATCTTATTTACATAGGAGGTTATAATGAAGTATTCATATAATTATAATATCTTATTAGGTAATATAACTATTGTTACTGATGAAGAATTTTTAATTGAAATAATATTTGGCAAAGAAAATATTGGTGTAGTAAAAGAAACTTCCTTAATAAAAGAAACAAAAAAACAAATTGACGAATATATAATTAGAGAAAGAAAAGCATTTGATATACCAATTAAGATGATAGGAACAGATTTTCAAATTAAAGTATGGGAAGAATTAAAAAAAATAGAATATGGAACAAGTATAAGTTATCAAGCCTTAGCAGAAAGAGTAAAAAACAAAAATTATGCTAGAGCAGTAGGTCTAGCTAATAATAAAAATCCTATTCCTATTATTGTTCCTTGTCATAGAGTAATTGGTAAAAATGCTAAATTAGTAGGTTATGCTGGAGGTATAGACATAAAAAGTAAGTTATTAGAAATAGAAAATATAGGTGATTTATGAAAAAGAAAACAATACTTTTTATTATATTAGGTATTTTAGGAGTTATTTCTATTTTAGGTTATTCATATATAAAAAATAGTAAACCTCTAAGCAGTGATAAATATCTATTGATGTATCAAATGATGATCGATTCTCTTATGGATTCATCAAATAATTTAAGCACGGATGCTGAGTATTTAGCACTTGATTTAGATAGTTTTGAATTACTAAATTCTAGTGATAAGAAATCATTAATTGATTATGCTAAAAAATATCATACTAATGTATTTGCATCTTCTTATGAGGAATTAAAAGAAAAGGGATTAATAGATGAAAGTGGATTTAACCTAAAGGGGTATTTAATATCAATAAATGAATTTAAAAGGATGTTAAATACAGTGACATTAGAAATAGGAAGATATAAAGAAAGCCTTGGAGCTCTCGGTTATTGCTACAAAGCAAAATATAAAAACAATAAGTGGAATATAAAAGAAAAATGCGTATTTGTAAGTTAATAAAAAAAGATAATCACAAGATTATCTTTTATATTTTTCTAATTAATAAAGAAGCAGGTTTATTTCTTTTTAATAAGTAGTTTGTTATTTTAATGTTTAAATTCCAACTATTTAAGAATGCTTCTCTCGTTGATCTAGCACTTAGTCCACAAGCAATAAGTCCTATGCCAGCAAAGAATATTATTATAGCATTTAGCATAACACCTTTAATAATTGCGAAAATCACAATTGCTAAAGTGCCAATCATTAGAAGGTAACAAGCATATTCCATACATAATAGTACTTTATCTTCTATAGGCATTTCTTTCCAAGTTACAGTATAAATTTCTTTTGAATTCATTAAAATTCCCCCTTTTTTAATGATTAGTAGGTTATACTACACTTTTTATTTTTAAAAGTCAACTTAATGATTAAATTTTAGAATATTCTTTATATATTTTTTCGTATAAAAAAAGTACCTCATTTCTTAAGGTACTATTTATGTTATCGTTTTGATGATTTAGATTCTCTAAATCCATGATAACCCATTTCCTTATCAGTATCTTTCACTGATGACCAAGTATGATCATGAGCATACTTATCAGTTCTGTCTCCGTTGTAAACATCGACATATGTATCTCCATCCCAACTTTTTCTTATTACAACTGAACCAACAAGTTTTCCGTCATTTTTTTCATCATAAATATCATATTCCGCTAGGTGATTACTTGGTAGTTTGCCTTCCAATATTCTTCACTCCTTTTCGAAAACTCAATTTTTTTCAATTTTATTCTAAATCTAAATAATTAGATATATATTTTGTAAATTGTGGAGAATGAATAAATTGTTTTAAATCTGCCATTGTAACACATAAATAATCAAATTCTGTTTTATATTCTTTTTTTAATTTAGGTGAACATTCATATTCTGAGTGAGTTTTATATATT
>Ga0265294_10001380_pt1 | contig 32748 bp, 24 predicted proteins | sample MunlanPumphouse3_FD_192504 | JGI IMG/M metagenome (GOLD analysis project Ga0265294, IMG submission 192504) | Groundwater microbial communities from a municipal landfill in Southern Ontario, Canada - Pumphouse #3 | ecosystem: Environmental > Aquatic > Deep subsurface > Groundwater | place...
ATATCCCGAAAGCTTTTTCTGAGAAAGACACACTGAAATTATCTCTCTTTTTACATAAAATACGCAAGACAGGTGAAAAACGCAGTATAGAAGCCTGAAATGCAGCAAGCTTATGGTGGCTATAACGACGTGGACCCACCTCTTCCCATTCCGAACAGAGAAGTTAAACGCGTTTGTGCCGATGGTACTGCCAGACCAGGTGGGAGAGTAGGTAGCCGCCGCCCTATAAAGAAGGAGTCAATACAAATTATTGACTCCTTTTTTTATGCTACATGCTCGACCACCTGGGGGGGAACCGACGAACAAGCGAGCGCAAAGGAGTTTACTCACTATGTCGAGCGGTGAGGAGGAGCAGCCTGCAGCATTCGCTGCAGGCTGAAAGTAGGTAGCCGCCGCCCTAAACAAGAGCCCCTGACCTTTATTGGTCAGGGGCTTTTTTGTGCCAGACCGCTTCTGGTGCGCAAGATGTAAAAGACAGAAACGTAAAGCGCAGATAAACAATTGATTGTGAAATGTGAAAATTAAAGTTGCGCACCAGACCGCTTCTGGGTAAATTCTTCCAGTCTGGAGATCAATTCCTCTCCAAGGGCTGTCTTGATACGGATATGCTCAAGTACGGCGGAGACAAAGGGATTATTTTCAAATACGCCACGGACTTGTTCAAAATCCATACGGCACTCATCGGGGTCTCCGTCGGCCCCAAATCCGGTCATTGAACTCAGCGAGAATTCCTTCCGCGCATCTTCATAAAGAATACGGTCCAGTCCTACCACTGCTTTTCCCCAGGCTTCTACAATATTTTTGACCTGAGAGGCAGTGATTTGCCCGGGATCGATTCCGTAAAATTCCTTAATTTTATCATATGCCCACGTCCACTCGTAATAATAATAATTATTGTGTAATTCTTCTACGTAAGCATTGATTTCTTTTAATTTGGAAATTGACCCGTCCTCAATCCCTTTCATAAGTTTTTCTATTTCACTTCTGGGGGCAATGAGCCCCGAGATGTCCAGCCATTCGCCCAGTCCGGTGGAGGTATCGGGTTTCAGTCGCATGCGGAGATCTTCCTGACTTTGGAAGCGGTGGCCTTCGAGCCGCTTGATGATGGAGTTTCCCAAAAATTTATTTATAGCCATTTCGTACAGAGAAATTCCGTTAACAAGCGATGAATTTTTGATTTTAGTGCTTTTGTAAGAAAAAAGATCGGTTGTTTCGCCGGACACCCGTCGCAATTCTTTGAGTACTGCCCTTCCGGTAAGCATTTTTTGTATTGTATATGGACTAAGCAGGTTATAGTTGATCTGGTCTAATTTGTTAGGATCTTTTCTTTTATCCCGTTTGGGCCATTTTTGGGCGTCACGGATGGTCCCGACGCTCCTTAGATTTACTCCCGGAATCAGATACGTGGTATTATTTTTTTCTATTAAATAGGAAAATGGAAGTGAAGATGTATCTGTGTTATTGACATGCCTGCCCATTACCAGGGAAAATGCGCCAATGCGTGAGGGCCACAATATATAAGAATCCGAGGTGGTTTTTGATCCTCTTTCCAGGATTCCCTGGTGGATAGGTCCCAGTTTATACATATGGTTTGACTGGTTTGACCCCGATCCCGCGTTCATAAAAGAAAACAATCCGGCAATCAACAGGGTGGACTTGTGATGACTTACGGTATAAGGGCCGGCAAAAACAGCACAGGCCTCTCCGTTCTCGCCCACGCAGTTGCTGAAGAAAAGCGAATCAGAGGCGGAATAACCGCGTCCCAGTGAGGTGCACTGTCCAACAAAACACTTACTGATGGTTGCTCCGCTGTCTACATGTGCTCCGGAGGAAATGATGAAATCTTCACATCGTACGCCACACCCGATATAGACAGGGTCATATATATTACTGTTAATACTTCCGTTTTCGAGTTCTGCCGCTCCTTCAATCCGGGTGCAGTCGCCAATCATAACATTTCTTATACTTCCCGTATTGCTGATGATAACACGGTCACCTATTTTCCCCGTGTCCGAAGAATGTTTCCCTGCATAAAAACTAACAAGCTTTCTCATTTTATTAATAAGTTCAGGCCTGTGTCTGTAGAGCGCTATAATATAGGCAAAATGAGCCGAGAGCTTGTCGTTGATGGGAACCTCACGGCCTCCTGTCTCGTTCAGAACAGATACCTCGGTCCCGTTGCCGAATGAGGAAATGCCTTCGACGAATATTCTGTCTACGTTCTCGATAATGCATTCGTCCCCAATTTGGTAGTTGGCAATATAATTGTGTATATTTTCAATACATGTATTGTCTCCCACAGATACATTGTGAAGTTTTGCATGACAGATTCCACTCTGGATCTTAACTCCGGAGGGAAGTTCAAACATCGATTCAAATAGACCCAGACGGATCTCCCCTGAAAAGGCGGTGTCCCATACTCTGTCCGGGCGGAACTGAGGATGGACAAATATTTTTGACCAATCCTCAGAATGGCATCTCTGATACTTGAGTTGCCTGATTTCCTGTTCGTTGATAAGTCTGAAATTTTTCATGTTACGAATGTAATAAAAAAAAAGTGTAAAAAGAGAATGTCTTTTTACACCGTAGGATTTAATTGTACAAAAGGTACAAATAAACAATAAGCCGTTTAATTCCAGAGCAATATATTCGTCTTAGGCATGTAGGGAATGGTATATATGTCTACAAAACCCGGGTAGACGTGATTGATCATGGCACTTACCCGAATATTCCCGATTTTAATAATTGAAACGGGGATATCGGGAAACTCCATCTTTACGGTAATAACTGTTCCTTTGCTAAATGTAAAGGTCTGGTCGGTCGCTTTAGCTTCGTATAGGATTTTAGGATTGGAATAATCCCAGTAATTAGTCAGGTAACTATCGTTCAATACACCTGCTACACTTCTGAAGCTGCCAATAAAGTCTGTGTTTCCGGTTACTTTGAAATCAGCATAAACCGTTCCGTTACCCGAGCCGTCTGTATATTTTACTCCGTAACAAGAATTGAGATCGAGGGTAAAATAATTAATATCACCGGTAGTAAGGTTATAGTAAGAAATGTAATTATACAGTTTTGCTTCCGGATTTTCCTGTTCTTTTTTATCACATCCCGAAAACGTTATCCCTGTAAGGATAATAGCACTGAGCAATAAGAGTTTTTTCATATAAATTGAGTTAATCTGGTTTTTTAGTCTATGTAATAAGATGCATAAACGGTCGTATTTGTTGCATACAAAAAATAAGCCGTCTTCACAGACGGCTTGTGAATAAATGGACTCTTGAACTAGAAACGGAATGTTATACCAATGGATCCGTATGATATACCATATCCGAATTCAGCGTATGCTCCAAGAGATGGAGTGAACATATATCTTGTACCGGCAAAAGCCTGGTACCCGAAACCTAAATGAGTATCGCCGCTAACGGTTTGTCCATCAATGTTTTTAAATCTGTGGGACGAAAGATCAAGCCCCAGAACGGCTCCTGCATACACTTCCCAGTTGTCAATAATGGTAAAGTGATAGGCTCCGCGAACTCCAATGAGGGTGTTAAAATAGCGGTAAGAACTGTGCCCTTCATAAGAAGATTTATACTTATACCCCCAAAAACCCATGTATCCTCCTACACCAATTGATCCCGGTCTGCCAAAATCTATAATTCCCATTTCGTACGATGCCGAAACGGGTGGAATGGTAGATCTGTATGTGGAACTAAGGATGGGAAGACCAATGCCCAAGCTGGCAATATGGGTCCCTTTTGTGAATACATTCTCCTGTGCAGACACTGTTAAAATACAGGTCAGCACCAGCGCTGCAGTAAGAATTAGTCTTTTCATCTTAAAATAAGTTGTTAATAAAGTGTTACTAAGTTAAGTATTTTTTTAGTTCCCACAAAATTTCTATCTTGACTTATAATTTAAATTTTGGTTTAACAATGAAAAAGATGCCTCATATTTTCTTCGTTTTGTTAATTATATCGGTAATTTTTTCATGCACTCATCATATACAGGATACAAAGGAAGAATGGGCTATTGTACTGCATGGCGGAGCAGGCGGCGGCAGGGAGATGTCCTTTGAAAAACAGGTCCAGTACGAACATTATCTGACACAGGCTCTCCGGATTGGAAAAACATTACTTGCTGAAGGAGCCGATGCTGTTGATGCTGTAACCCAGGTAGTGGTCTACCTGGAGAATTGTCCGTTATTTAATGCCGGCAAAGGTGCAGTTATCACTGCCGAAGGGTTTCACGAGTTGGATGCAGCGGTTATGGATGGAAAGGATCTGCAGGCAGGAGCTGTGGCGGGGGTGCGCGATATAAAAAATCCGGTGAAAGCAGCCAGAATGGTAATGGAACAATCGCCGCATGTGCTGCTGATTGGCGAGGGCGCCTCGGCTTTTGCCCGGTCAAAGGGCCTCGAAATGGTGGACAATTCCTGGTTTTCTACGCAGGCCAGGCTTGAACAGATACGAAAGATAAGGGAACGTAAAGAAAATCCCGATCCGGGGGGAACTGTCGGATGCGTAGCCCTTGACAAAAAAGGAAATCTGGCGGCGGCCACTTCTACCGGCGGAATGAGCGGAAAACAGTGGGGCCGGGTGGGGGATGTACCGGTTATAGGAGCCGGAACCTATGCCGATAACGGAACGGTAGCCGTATCGGGGACAGGACATGGAGAACTGTGGATCAGAAGGTGTGTGGGATTTGACATTCATGCACTCATGGAATATAAAAATATGTCTGTACAGGAGGCGGCACATGAAGTAATATTCAATAAAATTGATAAAATGGAAGGGTCAGGGGGTGGTGTTATCTGTGTGGACCTGAATGGCAACGTAGCCATGGAATTCAATACCGACCTTATGTTTCGTGCCTGGGCCAAATCTTCGGGTGATGAGGGATGCGGCGTTTTTCGCGAACCGGCAGATAAATGTCCGGTAGCTCTGAACCGGACTTATTTTCTTGAAAAAAAGGATGGGTACGATCAATTGAATATTAAGCCCGGGGACCTGGTTTTACTTGGAGATGATTTTATGGACCGTGGAATGTGGAACGAAATGTTTGGGACCGAAAAGATAAGGAACAGGGGTATTGCCACCGAAACTTCAGCCGGAACTCTAAAAAGGGCGCTGGAAATGAAGGATCTGAAAGCGGCCGGTGTTTTTCTTTGTACCGGGTATAACGATATTCAAACGGGCTTTTCCGCTCCGGCAGAAGTGGCCGCCAGAATACTGGCAGTTGTCAGCTCTCTGGAACAGCTGCCGCTATATGTTATTGGTCTTCCACCTGCAGGAGATTCCTGTATACAGGTAAATAAACGGCTGGAAAAGACGATAGCCCGAATGAAAAAGGCTGGCCGTCAAGTGGAATATATTCCCTTTCCGCCGCTTGAAAGGGGCGCCTGTTATGAAGGAGATAACCTGAATGCTTCGGGCTATTGTGCTCTGGCTAAAGCACTTGCGCCTTATCTGGGGCTGGAAATGATTGCGCGTCCCGTAGTGACTGACTATCCGGAAAGGCACCCGTTCTACCGTCACAGGGTTTCCCTTTTCCATAGCCTCCCTGTTTCTGAAGGGCAGGTAATCATGTTGGGCAACAGCCTGAATAACAATTGCCGGTGGGAAGAGCTTATTCCGGGTAAAGGTGTTTTGAACAGAGGGATAAGCGGCGATGTCATCTCTGGGATTGAGGAGCGCCTGAGTGAGATTATTGCCAGGAAACCGGTCAAATTATTTCTTCAGACAGGAACCAATGATTTTCTTAACAATAAAGATATCGCAGCCGACTCTGTCTGGTATGAATACAGAGCACTTATCCGTCATATTCGTGCTGCATTGCCAAATACTGAATTATACGTGGTGTCAATGACCATGCTCAATCCCCTGACGCCATTGTACGAAGGACAAAATGAAAAAATGGTCCGTCTAAATGAATTTCTGGAAAGTAACCGGTTTACAGAGGGGTACAGATACATAGATCTGGCTGCAAAGCTTACGGACAGTCAGGGAAATCTGGCAGATCAATATACTTTTGACGGCATTCATCTCTCGGGAGAGGCGTACCGTATTTGGAGTGAAGCAATAATAAATTTCCTTGAATAAGTTTAACGGCCGTTTTCTTTTATAAGATCTCTTATCTGGCGGTTAAAATCATTTTCCCTGAGAAGGTCTTCGAGTGAGATATGCATACGGTAACGCCAATAATGCGGAACGATAGCCGGTACATTTATGCGCTCATCCCCGGGCATTTCCCTGCGTAGTGAACCGGAAACAGACATCCAGTCCTGCCAGGGCAGTATACATAGCATAGAAGGCGACTGGAGATGGTTTTCAATGATTTTTCTGCAAACCCATGGTTCACAATAATATGGCGCCGATCCTTTTTCATGTAGGACTTCATTATAGTAACGGTTGGTCATGTAACGGTCTTCTTCCCACCATTCCCTGAGGGTGCTCGTATCGTGTGTTCCGGTTGTACAAACGCTCATATAAGGGTATTGCCCGGTCAGTCCAAAATCATATCCGTGGTCTTTGGGCATACGTTCCACCTCGAGGCTCAGCATAGATAATTCCCTCATAACCAATGGAACGCAAGCAGGGATCATGCCCAGGTCTTCTGCACAACAGAGCATGTTGGTTGCAGACAGCAGGGAAGGTAATTTTTTCATGGCTTCACGGTACCAGAAATCGTTGTGTCTGTGGTAGAAGAAGTCGTTGTATATCCTGTTGTATGCTTCTTTTGCGTTATCATCCAGGGCTTTGTAGGAATAATTGTATTGTGCCGATATTCTGGGATGATAGTATCCTTTCCGGTGAGGATCGGGGATGAAAAGAACTTCACTTACCAGAGCAAGAAGGCCCTCTTTCATCCATTCGTTTTCGGGAGTTCCGGGAAGATTTCCAAAATAACGGGTAATTTTTCTCTGGGTATCGAATTCTGTTTTCAATACGTATCCGTCCCGGTTTTCTGCTGCATCAAGAAAATGCTCCCTGATGCCGGGGGCCTGTTCGGCAAACATCTGGGTGAGTACATAATCTGTAATGAAAGGTTTGGACATACGATTGGTATCAAAGGCAAGCCCCCGGCTTCTAAGATCTTCTTCTGTATAAGGTAAGGCCGGGTAAAAATATCCCATAAGGCCCTGTGTCTGTTCTTTTGGAATGGACCAGATACGGAAAAAGCCCAGGATATGGTCAATCCGGTAAGCGTCAAAGTACCGGGACATATTGGTAAAACGCTTCTTCCACCAAGAGTACCCGTCTTGTTCCATCACCTCCCAGTTATAGGTGGGAAATCCCCAGTTCTGTCCCTTGACGGAGAAATCATCGGGAGGCGCTCCCGCCTGACTGTCCATATTGAATAAATGCGGCTCGGTCCAGGCTTCCACACTCCACGGGGTAATTCCTATAGGAATATCACCCTTTAGGATAACTCCTTTCCGGTTCATGTACCTGTGAGCCTCTGCCAGTTGTTTGTCCAGATGGAATTGAATAAAGAAATGAATATCCGGTTCAACAGACTCAGCAGATAATACCGGGCTGTAATGAGCATAGGGTCCCCATTGGGAAAAATCAGCCGTACCGTACCGGTCTCTCAGTTCACAGAACAGGGCATAGGGACGGAGCCATTTCTTATTATCCTTATAGAAATTTTTGTATTCAGCAGATTCCATGACCGATTTGCCTGTAAGGCGGAAGATGTCTTTTATCGCCCGCCATTTAAGTTCGGCCACTTTATCGTAATCGAGATCCTGTAGCTTATTGAGCTCAATTCTTTCTTTTTCGTAAACAGACAGGTCAATTCCGGAATCTTTGGGACACATGTCGGGAATGTTTGCATACAAAGGGTGCAGTGCCATAATGGATATGCCTCCGTAAGGATAGGAATCAACCCAGTTGTGATACATGGTTGTGTCGTTTACGGGAAGTATCTGTACCACCCGCTGACCGGTCAGAGCAGCCCAGTCTGCCATCTTCTTCAAGTCCCCGAAATCTCCGATTCCCCAGCTCTTATTTGACTTTAGAGAAAAAACGGGTATGGCAGTCCCGGCATGACACAGGCCGCGGGAGCGGCTTCTGAAAGGCTGGCAGCTGATACAGATATATTCACGTGATTTGGAAGCATCGTAAAAAATATTGGGTAAAACCAGCTGTCGGTTTTCTCCTTCTTCCCATTCAATAACCGAATGATCGTCGTTTTTTCTAATAACAAATTTGTATTCAATAGGATAGCGATCGATTTGCGACATTCTCAGCTGTGCTTCCCACTGTCCCAGTCCAATAGGAAATAGCGGAATGGCCTTTCCCGGATCCCACAGACCTGTCCGGGGGGAATTGCCAACCAGTGCTATATGGCAATCTACGGGAACCTGATTACTGCTGATGCGAATTCCAATGTCAAGCTTAACAGGTGATTTGATTTTGTGAGTAAGAAATACATTGGAAAAAGAAGATTCCATCCACCGGTCGAATAACCGGATGACATCTCTTACCGGCAGCTCGTTACAAAAATGCCTTCCGTGTTCAGGGATAATGTTTCCCTGGTTGTCTTTCATAAAATATGAATAAAAAAACATTCCGGGAAGGCTGTCCGCAGAGACCTCCAGAGTCCATTGACCGTCGTACTCATAGGTCATTTCGACGCCTGAGTTTATGTCTCCCGAACCCAGTTCGGGGATGTCACCGTACACGTAGAGTTTTTCTCCAGGCCGGATATAGTAATGGATTTGAAAAAAGATCTTCATTATATTCCCATTTTGTTACAACAAATATACACGAGAAAAACCACAGAAAAAAGAATTTATTATCTTTACAAACTAACACCCGGTATGAATAAAACTTCTAAAACACACCTGATTATCCATTTGTTCGCTCTGGCTCATGCTTTGGCCTGCCTCTTCCTCTATAATACCGCCATAGGGGATGCGGTTGTACTAACCTGTCTTACCATTGCCATGGGCGTAACGTTGGTGCGGTTCTATAACGGACCGGTTGAAGTCCTGGTTGGATTGCTGTTGCTCTCTTCTTTCGCCGGCTTTTTCCTGGGTACGAACGGGGCAATACTCATTCAGCGGATCTTTCCGGAAATGGAAGAAGTATATACTCATGTGCTGACCACAACACTTGTAACAGAATTCCTTGGGTGGGTGTTGTTTTTTGTGCTAAGGCGGAAGAAAGTGTAATCTGCCATGAAAAAGGTTTCAAAAAGGACTTCACTTGTTGAAATATTCCTGCTGGCAGCCTTTGTCTTGATTTTTAGAATGGTTTTCGAGGGCGCCATCCCTTTTTTTCAAAATCATTTTAATCTGAATTTTAACGAAACCTTAGGTCAGCTATTACGAAATTATCCTTTGGCACTGCTCATGGTAGTGCTGGATTTTTTGCTTGTCTGGCTTTTGATGCGTCATTTTGAATACGGTACCAGCCCCATGGCGCGCACTGCAGTGGAAATATCCGGCCTGGCCCTTATAGCTTTTATTTCTGCTTTTCTTTTACGTGCTACTCAGATTGCCCAGGGTGACGATGTGAATGCGTTTTTTACCTATACTTTCTGGTACATTGCGCTGGCAAGTCTTGTTTTCAATGCTGTAATCATAGCGGGCATTGATATATATGCATACTACGGTAGGGCACAGAAGAAAGCCCTTGACAGAGAGATAGGTCAAAAGAACAAAGCACGGTATCAATACCAGCAGCTGAAAAGGCAGATGAACCCGCATTTTCTTTTTAACAGCCTGAATTCACTGGATTACCTCATTCATACAGATCCCGGGAAGGCCAGCGAATACGTGCGGAAACTGGCATCGCTGTACCGCTATTTCCTTAACATCGAAGATGAAAAACTGGTTTTTCTGAGCGATGAGGTGGCTTTTGTCAGGCTTTACGTAGATTTGCTTGGACAGCGGTTTGCTACGGGATTGCAGGTAACATTCAGAATCGAAGAAGAAGATCTCAAAAAAAAGATTGTTCCCTGCGGATTACAATTATTGGTTGAGAATGCAACAAAACACAATGTCATAAGCAAAGACAGACCGCTTTATATTGATATTTCTTCCGACGGCGAATGGCTCGCAGTCAGGAATAATCTTCAGACGAAATCCTATTCGGTAGAATCTACAGGACTCGGATTGAAAAACATCAGGGGACAATATCTGTCAGCTTCTGACAAAGAAATTAAGATCAACCAGGGACAAGATTACTTTGAAGTTTGTCTGCCGCTAATCGAATAAATTATGAAAGTACTGATACTGGAAGATGAGGTGCCTGCTCAAATGCAGGTAAAAAGACTGCTAAAGACCTATTTCCCTCAATACGAAGTAGTCGCTGCTCTCGATGCAGTGGAATCTGCTGTCAACTGGCTCGAAGACAACCGGCCCGATCTTATTCTTATGGATGTGGAACTGGCAGACGGTATTTGTTTTGAACTCTTCAGTCGTATTGAGGTTAAAGCACCGGTGATTGTCATTACCGCTTATGAGCATTATGCCCTTAACGCTTTAAAGAACAGTGCGGTGGACTATCTTCTTAAACCTATTGACGATACAGAGTTCGTTCATGCGATAGAGAAATGCAGGACTGTTCGTCATCAATCCATAGATATTAAGAGTTTAGAAAAGGGATTGGCCTCATCGCATGTCTATAAACAACGTTTTGTGGTAAAAGTGGGAGACCAGATTATTATGATACCCGTTTCCGATATCGCCTATTTTTTCTCCCGGGAAAAATCGACGTATATTATGACAAAGGACGGCCGGCGTTTTCTTTCAGATCAGAGCCTTGAAACCACAGAAGAACTGGTGAACCCAAAAGACTTTTTTATGGTCTCAAGAAATTGTCTTGCAGCTATTTCCTCTATCTCGTCCATTTCAAAACATTTTAACAGCCGGCTGAGATTACAGCTTGAACCCGATCATAAAGAGCTCATTCTGGTGAGCCGTGCACGGGTTCCGGCCTTTATGGCCTGGATTGAAGGGGAGCCTCAGTAATAATTTATCCCCATTATTATTGTTTTCGTCACAGTTTTTCTGAAATCCGTCGGGACTGCTTAATATATTAAAGGTATTTCAGTTACTTTTAAAGAAACTATCATTGACTGAAACCTTCAATTTATGACAAAACGACCTCAATTGAGTTTTTGGAATATCTGGAATATGACTTTCGGCTTTCTGGGTATTCAGTTTGGACTGGCCTTACAGAACGCCAACGTAAGCCGGATCCTCCAGTCTTTTGGTGCAGATGTCGGTCATCTTTCCCTTTTTTGGATTGCTGCGCCCCTTACGGGAATGATTGTGCAGCCCATCATTGGCCATTACAGTGACCAGACCTGGACCAGACTCGGAAGAAGGCGGCCGTTCTTCCTTGTGGGAGCATTACTGGCTTCTCTGGCTCTGGTCATGATGCCCAATGCGCCTGTGCTTGCACCCTATATTGCGCCAATGTTCATAGGGGCCGGGATCCTCATGATCATGGATGCTTCCATTAACGTAGCCATGGAGCCTTTCAGGGCTCTTGTTGCCGATCTTTTGCCTTCGGAACAACGCACCCTCGGTTTTTCTGTCCAGACTTCCCTTATCGGAATTGGAGCAGTTGCCGGAGCGGTGCTGCCCTATGTGCTGACCAACTGGTTTGGAGTGGCCAATACTCCGGCGGTCGGTTCGGAACGAATGGTGGCTCCTAATGTAACGTATGCATTTTATATTGGTGCCATCGTATTGTTGGGGTCTGTGTTGTGGACGGTTATCCGGACTAAGGAATATCCGCCGGAATCGAAACCTGCGAAATCTTCTTTCTGGCAAATTGGCAAAGACTTCGCCAATATACCAAAGACCATGAGGCAGCTGGGAGTAGTCCAGTTTTTTTCATGGTTTGCCCTGTTCTCCATGTGGGTGTATATGACCCCGGCAATTGCGGAACACGTTTTTGGAACCACAGACAACACCTCTGCCGCCTATGCCGATGCCGGCGACTGGGTAGGTATCCTGCAGGGTGTTTACAACGGGGTGGCAGCTGTTTTTGCTTTCTTGCTTCCCATAATGGCCAGAAAATTCAGTCGGAAAGGTACCCATGCCTTTTGCCTCATTATGGGAGCCGCCGGGTTTATTTCTTTCTATTTTATTAAGGATTACCGCCTGCTTATTTTGCCCATGACGGGTATAGGCATGGCCTGGGCCGGGATACTGGCAATGCCATATTCCATTCTGGCCGGTGCGCTGCCTGCACATAAAATGGGAGTTTATATGGGAATATTCAATTTCTTCATTACCATTCCTCAGATCTGTAATGGTCTTATTGGAGGGGTAATGGTTAAACACCTCTACGGAGGCCATACCATCTTTGCTATGGTCTTCTCCGGAATATGCCTGCTGATTGCCGCAATAAGCGTTGTCTTTGTAGACGACAAAGATGACTCTGTACGGTTATTTGCTAAAAATTACTAATTAACCTAAAATTGTTTTCATGAAAAGACTGATGATTTTTTTGCTTACGATCACGCTTTTCTCATTTTCTACAGCGTATGCCCAGTACAGGGCAACAGGAGTAGTTGTAGATGAGAATAACCAGCCTGTGATTGGAGCTACAGTTCTTCAACAGGGAACTGCAAACGGCGCCACAACGGATCTGGACGGGATGTTTGCACTTACTGTCCCTTCCGGAGAAACGGTACTGGAAATCTCTTATATCGGCTATGTCAAGGTCATCGTGCCAGCCAGCCAGGCTTCGCTGGTTGTGCTCAGTGAACGTGCCGGACAGCTGGAAGAGATTGTTATTATTGGTTACGGTACCGTAAAGAAACGTGATATGACCGGTTCGGTTGTTGCGATTAAAGCCGATGATATCAACCGGGGTGCGGTTAACTCTCCCGACCAGATGTTGCTGGGAAAAGTATCCGGACTGCTTGTCACTCCTGCCACCGGTCAGCCGGGATCTTCCGCAACAATACGTATCCGCGGGGCGGCTTCGCTGAACGCTTCGAATGATCCTCTTATTGTTATTGACGGTGTTCCTGTAACAGGTGACGGAGGTGCCGGAATGGGCAATCCGCTTGCATCTGTGAACCCCAATGACATTGAGAGCTATACAGTATTAAAAGATGCTTCGGCCACAGCCATTTACGGATCACGTGCTTCGAACGGTGTTATTATTATTACAACTAAAAAAGGAGCCGGAAAAGGACTGAATGTCAGCTATAATTCCAGTTATTCCATAAAACAGAACGCTTCCTCCATAGATATGATGACGGCCGACGAATACCGTTATTATATGACTACCATGTACGGGGGAAACAACACCATAAAAGCGCTTCTGGGAACGGAAAGCACCGACTGGCAAAAAGAAATCTACAGGCTTTCCTTTAATACAGACCAAAACGTGAGTCTGTACGGTACGGTAAAGAACCTTCCTTTCCGTGTTAGCCTGGGTTACAATCTGGATCAGGCGACCTTAAAAGTGGGAGACAATCAGCGTGGAAACATTGATATAAGCCTCTCCCCAAAATTCTTTGATGAACACCTCTCCGTTAATCTGAATGCCAAGGGCATATACCAGCATACCAACTGGGCCTCATCGGGTGCCGTTGGTAATGCGCTGTCTTTCGATCCTACAAAGCCCGTGTATTTCAGAAAATCCGACGGAAGTATAGACACCTCCAAAGCCAACGGTTACTGGAACTGGATGAACTCAGACGGAAGTGCCAATACCATGGCAAGCACCAATCCTTTATCAAGTGTCTACGATTATATTGACCTGAACCAGGGCATGCGCTCCATTGGAAATATTCAGGTAGATTACCGTATTCACGGGTTGGAAGACCTCAGAGCTAATGTTAATGTAGGTTACGATGTGGCTCAGACAAAAGGCGAAAAATACAACAAGATGGGTTCTATATCTGCCATGCGTTCCAGCAACGATCTTTATACAACGTACGAGAATTACAACCTGAATACATTACTTGAAGCCTACCTTAATTATAACCACGAGTTCAGAAACAGCACCCTGGATGTTATGGCCGGTTATTCATGGCAGCACAACTATGTGCAGTACGATGAATCTCAATATAAAAATACAGAAGACAGACCGCACTATTATACGGCTCCCACTAATGCAAAAGAGTACTACCTGCTGTCATTTTTTGGCAGACTGAACTACTCGATTGCCTCGAAGTACCTTTTTACGTTTACCATTCGTGACGATGCTTCTTCACGCTTTGCCAAGGCCAATCGCTGGGGGTTGTTCCCCTCAGCTGCCTTTGCCTGGAACATGGGAGAGGAGGATTTCGTTAAAGGCGGCGCTTTTTCAGCTCTTAAACTTCGCCTGGGTTGGGGCCTTACAGGACAACAGGACATAGGATCTGATTATTATCCCTACCTGGCCCGGTACATATCTTCTTCTGCCATTGAGATGAAATACCTTATGGGAGAAGGTTATCTGAATACGCTGGCTCCCCAGCCTTATAATGCCAATCTTAAGTGGGAAACCACGGAAACCTACAACCTGGGTGTCGATTTCGGGTTCCTTCAGGATCGCATAACCGGTTCGGCAGAAGCGTATTACCGGTACACATACGACCTGCTGAATGTGATATCCACGCCTCTTGGATCGAATTTTGGTAACAGCATCATATCCAACATCGGAAATATGGAAAACAAGGGGGTTGAGCTTTCAATTAATACTATTCCCATACAGACAACCGATGTACACTGGGAAATTGGAGGTAACATCACCTTCCAGGATACCCGGATCACCAAACTAACCTCCGCCTCCACCTCGGGTTATCTGGGCGTGAATGCCGGAAGCGGCATGGGGGGAACCGGCGGATACACTTCGTTGCACCGTGAAGGGTTTTCACCGTATACTTTCTATTTGTTCCAGCAGCTTTACGACTGCAATGGCTATCCCATAGAAAACGGTCTGGTTGATCGCGACGGGGACGGAGAGATCACCGACTCGGACCGTTACGTGACAGGCTTCAGCCCAACCCCCGATGCCTATTTTGGTATCAACACCAATTTCAGGTATAAAAATTGGGATTTCAGTCTGAATGGGCACGGCTCTCTTGGTAATTACATTATTAATAAGGTTGCCATGGGTTTTGCCTCATCCTACAGTGACGACTGGAATAAGGGATATTTGAACAATCTGAGCGACCAATACCTGATCCGCGGATGGGTAGATCCGGTTGAAAACAACCAGAAGTATTCAGATATGTATATAGAGAATGCATCTTTCTTCCGGATAGATGACATCAACGTGGGTTATACTTTCAACAAGTTAAAATTTGCCCGGAGCATACGTATTGCGGCTTCTGTTCAGAATGTATTTGTATTTACGAAATACAGGGGTCTCGATCCTGAGATCGTATCGGCAGACGGTGTGGATAGCAATATCATCCCAAGGCCCCGTCTGTATACCTTGCGCCTGAACATTAATTTCTAACAATAAGGTAGATATGAAAAAGAATATAAATAAGATATTGGTTTTGGCAGCAGCCTCTTTATTGATGCTTACCTCTTGTATCAAAGACCTCGATACGCTGCCACTGAACGAGACCGACGCTACCTCCGAAACCGCATATGCGAATCCAGAGAACTATCTCAACGGACTTGCCTATATTTACGGTTATTGGGCACTGGTCAGTCAAAACAACCCCGGTTCGTCCGATCTTGACTTTAATGATGCCGGTCAAAGTGAGCTCATACGTATGTATATGGTACTGAACGAACTGTCTACAGACTCATTTAAGATCATATGGGGTGACAACTACATTTCTCCTATTCAGTATCACAAATGGACCTCTGCAGACAACGAAGCCATCATTGCGGTCTATACCCGCTGTATGAAAGGTATTACCCTGGTGAATGAATACCTGATTCAGACTTCGGATGGAAGGCTTGAAGAAAGAGGCCATTCCTCAAGCACCGATCTGGTGCACCAGTACCGTGCCGAGGCGCGGTTCAACAGAGCCCTTTTCTATTATCTGCTGCTTGACCTTTATGGAAACCCGCCTTTTGCCCTGGAAGAGAATATTGGGGGTGAACTTCCCGAACAGATAGGCCGTGCCAATCTTTATGCCTGGATAGAAGAGGAATTACTTGGTCTGGCCAACGGAGCGGAAATGCCGGAAAAAGGCGATGTGCCTTATCCCCGTGCCACTAAAGGAGCCGTTTGGGCTGTTTTAGCACGTATGTACCTGAATGCCGAGGTGTATACCGGAACGGCTCAATGGCAGAAAGCCAAGGATGCCGCCAAAAACGTGATTGATATGGGATACACGCTGCACGACAATTACCAGGAACTTTTCATGCAGGATAATACCACCAACGGCGCCACAAATGAATTTATCTACGCGATCTCCTATGATAAGGATAACACGCAAAGCTGGGGGGGAACCACCCATCTTGTGTCGTCTACTCTGAGTGCCGATGCCAATACAAACATCGGCAAAGAGCTTGGTCTGTCTACCAGGATTAACCCGGAAAGCTGGAACGGGTACCACGTGGCCGACGATTATGTTCAGCGTTTCCATCTGGCCGGTGTTGAATGGGGCGCTACTTTGGGGCTAGGTTATAACCGTGCCCAAAGTGACAAACGTGCGTTTTTTTACAATCTCGGCTCGGTCCCTGAATTTGACAACACCACCACCGATACCGGCTGGAGATGCTGGAAATTTACGGGTCTCTATTCAGACGGACATGCGGTTTCGGACAGCGAATCGAATTATAAATTCTCGTCCATCGATTTCCCGTTATTCCGTCTGGCAGAAATGTATCTCATTTATGCCGAGGCCGATGCACGTCTTAATGGCGGGTACGTTTCAGATCCTACAGCTAAGGGTTACATTGCCCAGCTGCGCAGCCGCGCCGGTGTGACAGCCTCAACGCCAACCTCAATCGATCTGGACTGGCTTCTGGACGAAAGGGCCAGAGAGTTGATGTGGGAAGGCCATCGCAGGACTGACCTGATTCGTTACGGATATTTTACGGCCATGACTTTTCCCTGGACCCTGAAGGGCGGAGTGGCCAACGGAAAAGTATCCCTGCCTGAATATCGGGAAATATATCCCATTATCCTGGATGATTTGAATGCCAATCCCAAACTGGTACAAAATCCGGGTTATTAACAGCAGATGAATTTACTCCTAAAGATAAGATTATGAAATATATAAAATACATCACGATGCTTTTTGCCTCCGTTGTATTTCTTGCTTCATGCGATATGGAGATAGAAAAAGCAAAACTGGCTCCGCTCAGCGGGTTCCAGGCACCTGAACTTTATCCTCAGGGCCCGGTGCTGGTTAATGGAGATAACAATAAGACAGAAAGCGTTACCTTTAACTGGACACGCGCTTCATTCGGGGCTCCTGTCCAGATAGAATATTCGCTGTATCTGACTGCTAACGACAAAGTGGTTCTGGCCGGGCTCTCTTTTGCCAATTCACTGACCATGACCAAGTCTGACCTGAACGGTCTAGTATGCAACGATCTGGGGGTGAGCCCCAACGAAACGATAGGAGTCACAGCGTATCTGCAAGCCAAGGTATATGGGACGAAAACCGAATCGGTAACTTCTAACTCAGTGGCATTCAATGTGACTACTTATGCCGCCGAACTTCGCTCCCTCTTCATGCCGGGTAATTACCAAGGTTGGAATATTGAACAGGCTCCTCAGTTCTGGGAAACAGGCGGGGGAACCAATATTTACAATACCCTTACAGACCTTGAGGACGGCTCCGACCAGTACTCCTATTTCAAGATTACTGTGGCACGAAACTGGTCCGATGCAAACTGGGGCTATAACGCCCTCACCCCTTCGTGGTTCTGTCCCGAACAATCGGACAGCAACCTGTCGGTGGACCTGACCGAGGGAAGCATTAACTTAATTTCAGTAAACCGTGGCAAAATGACTATCGACAGAACCCATGTTGAGAACGTAGGCATGTGCGGAGCTTTTGACAAATGGAGTTATGCGACCAATGGCGATCTGCCTTTCGTATACGATGCCACCGAAAACGTGTGGACCTCTTCCGCAGTGACCTTTAACGATGCCGACGGTCTGGGATTCCTTGTAAGGCTTAATACATTAACTAACCGTGAAAACTGGGACGATAAATACGGTACGGACAATGAGTCCGATCCGGCCGTTCCCGGAGGTCTGAAACTGGTCAAAGGGGGCGGTGATATCAAAGTTCCTTCTGCAGGTACCTATATTATGAAACTGCACGGTAACAGAACTCCTTTTGTTCTGGTAATGGAAAAACAGTAACATTTTAAGGACAGAAGATCATGAAAATACTAAAATATTTATTTGCTGTTGCTGCTCTGGGTTTTGCGACCCTGTCGTGTGAGGTAATCAGCGAGGATGCATTCTCTACACTGCCTGTACCTCCCGAAATGTATACGCATTCAAACATTCTCATGACATCAAATACAATGGATGAGTATGTGAATTTCTCGTGGAAACCGGCCCGCTTTCTGAGCGAAGGAGTTAATTATAATCTGTATGCAAAATACGGTAATACTTCAAAAATGATCTATTCCACCAAGGAGTATTTTTATTCGGCTCCCAAAACACAATTTAAAGACGCGTTGTATGCGGCTTTCCCCAACCTTCCGGATAACGATACTTTCTCTATGTCGTTTTACGTGTCTGTGCCTTTTGGAATAGCCACCTATACCTCGGAAGAGATATCTGTTGATATTTATGCATATGGAGATGCTGTCTCGGCAGAAGTGAGCGCCGTTCAGTCATCGATTGTGCTCGATATCACCAATCCGGCCGGGGTGCTGGAACTGCTTACATGGACTCCTGCACGTCTGGAATATAACGAGGCTATTACATACAGCGTTCACCTCAAATACGGTACCGGTGAATACATGATGCTGGCTTCCGACATAACAGAAACTTCATTCTCCATGACCGTAGATGCTTTGAACGAAGCGGCCGTTGCCGCCGGGGCTCCCGAAGCTCAGCAGGCCGAGGTGGAATTCGCTGTCAAGGCCCATTCGGCCACTTACGAATCCGGAGTAATTTCGGCTGGTGTCTCACTGCTGTTAACTACGTATATTGCCACATATCCCGATTTCCTGTACCTTCCCGGGTCCTATAAACTGAACAACTGGGATCCTGCCACAGCACCAAAAATTGCCCAGTCGACCGTGAAGAAAGGGTACTATGAAGGAGTTGTGGATCTATCTACAGCCGACGGAAGCAACACCCAATTCAAGTTCTCACCCAAGCCTGCATGGGACGGCGATTTTGCCATAGACAACATCGTCTTGTCCACATTCGGCAATGGATATACCTCTGTATCGGGTACAGGTACAACCGGCGGAAACCTCGAAGTGCCTTCGGGTCTGTACAACATTATTGTGAACAAAAAGCTCAATACGTTGTATATGATACAGATAGACAAGTTGAGCCTGATTGGTAACGCTCCTGTTGCCAGCAACGGATGGGCCAATGATGTAGATATGGAATACGATCCGGTATCTCACACCTTTAGCACTGTGGCCGACATGGTTGCCGGTGAATTCAAGATTCGTGTGAACCACGATTGGACCCACTCGGCCGGAGGTCAAATCAACAAAATTTCTTTCAACCCGGGAGACAATAACAATATTGCCTTTAGCAGACCCGACGGCAATTACAAGGTGGTATTGAATGTGTCTGTGAACCCTTATACTATCACATATATTAACACAAGTTTCCCTGAAAAGCTGTATATGCCCGGCGATCATCAGGGCTGGAATCCCGCCTCGGCGCCTTTCCTGCGCGGTGACAACGAAGGCCATTACGAAGGCTACACGACCCTCAATGCCAACTTTAAGTTTACCAGCGCTCCCGACTGGGATCATACAAATTATGGCGGTTCGTTTAATGCACTTGATGCCGACAGCGGAGCCGGTAATCTAACCGTTCCGGCACCGGGGTATTATTATCTCTATGTAGATTTATCCACTATGTCGGGTTCGGCCACACTCATTGAACGCGTTGGGGTTGTAGGCAGTTTCTGTAACTGGGGCGATCCCTCCGATGCGGCTATGACCTATAATGCAACCGACGATATTTGGAAAGCCGAGGGATTGGAATTCCCGGAAGGAACAAAGTATAAATTCCGGATGAACAGCGGCTGGACTATTAACCTGGGAGGGCAGCCAAACGACCTGGTGCAGGAAGGCGGCGATATGGCAGCTCCTTCTGCCGGGGTCTATACCATTACTTTGTCTATAGCCACAAAGCCCTACACTATGACCATTACCAGAACCGGTGATTTGCAAACTCAATATGCCACGGAACTGGTGGTTGCCGGCGATTATTCCGGACACAACTGGAGCGGCACCGATGATCCCAAGTTATTTGGATCGGGAGACGGAACATACAAAGGTGCAATTACCATGCAACAAATGACCTGGGGTTTCAAGTTTGTGGAAAAGGGAACCAGCTGGATTGGCGGTACGCTCAATGAAGGCACCACTTATGATTTCACTCTCTACAAAGACGATAACATGATGTTGCCTAACGGAACGTATTTCTGGAGTGTAGACCTTCCGGCCAAAACGGCCCATGCGCAGCCTGTTACTTCGGTAGGGCTGATAGGCAGTTTTGCCGGAAGCGGATGGAGTACCGACGTGCCCATGACATTCAGTGAAACATCCCTTACTTATTCTGTAACGCAGGCTTTTGCTGCCGGCGACGAATTTAAAGTACGTTTTAACGGAAACTGGGACTATAATCTGGGGGCTCCGCTAGCTGCCATGAAGTTCAACGGAGACAATATTAAGATTTCCGAGGCAGGAGCTTACCTGGTGGTGCTCGATATGGCTAACACTCCCAATATGACCATAACAAAACAATAACCGGACTATGGCACAATGAACAGAAGTTTTATATACCTGCTAATCTGTGCCTTGTCCCTTTTGTCGGTTTCCTGTCGCAAGGATCCGACTCCGGGGACCGGCCCCGGCGGAGGTGAAGATACCATTCCGGTATCGTCCTTCGTCAAGGTGGTCGCTTCCCCAAAAGGCTGGGATTCAGACAAGCGAGCCGGTATTACTTACCAGCTGCTTGTCTATTCCTTTGCCGATAATGACAATGACGGATGGGGAGATTTCAGGGGAATTACGGATAAACTCGATTATATTGACGATCTGGGCGCATCCGCCATCTGGCTGTCCCCCGTGCATCCTTCAGCCTCGTACCACGGATACGATGTGACGGATTTCTCTTTGGTCAACGAGCGTTACGGGACCATGGACGACTTCAGAAATCTGGTGGAAGAGGCGCATAAAAGGAATATAAGAATCTACCTGGATTACGTGATTAACCATACGGGAACGGGACACCGGTGGTTCCAGTCTGCCATAACCGGGGAAAAGAGTCCATACAGGGATTTCTATATTTTTTCCCAAACCCCTCAGGCAGATATTTCTTCGGGAAAAATTCCAATGATTGCTACCGAAGGAGCGGGCGGCTACGACAGCGGACAATGGTTCTCTGTATCGAATACTACCGCGGTGCGATATCGGTTTACGCTTAACTGGTCGAATCCTGCCTATCCGACCGTCACTGTTGCACCCGCTGAGGAAATAGATCCCGACAATCCCGACACATCTACCCAGGGAGCCAAATACCTTTATTTTGGGGACGGCATAATGAAGAAATTCTATTCCGCCGGAAATAACATTTATACGCTTAGCCTCGATTTCAGTTCTTCCTGGGGTTTTCTAATCCGCACCTCCAACGATCCTTCCTGGCCGCAGGGCACTAAATACGGAGCTGGGAGCCAGGCGGGCTCGACAATTACCCCGGGTGTCCCGTTTACTTTATATACAAATACATCGGGCAACGAAAACGTGTACGATATCCAGATGCCCGGTGCCACCAAATACCATTCTCATTTCTGGACCAGCTGGTTTGCAGACCTGAATTACGGCGCGGTAGATACCGCAGAACGCTCGGGAGCGTTCCGGGCCGTAGTGGACGATGCCAGGGTCTGGATAGACGCCGGCATAGACGGGTTCAGACTGGATGCTGTGAAGCATATATACCATAATGCCAGTTCTTCTGAGAATCCTCAGTTTCTCAAAAAATTTTACAATGCGGTAAACGCATACTACCGGCAAAACCATTCAAACGATATATATATGGTAGGGGAGGTCTATTCTGAATACGACCAGGTCGCTCCATACTATGCAGGCCTCCCTGCTTTATTTGAGTTCTCCTTCTGGAATCGTCTTAAATGGGCGTTACAGAACAATACCGGATGTTATATTGCTTCTGACCTGAACTCTTATCCCGTTCATTATGCGCAATACAGAGAGGATTATATTATTGCTACCAAACTTTCCAATCACGATGAGGTGCGAACCAGGACCGAACTCGGGAACTCCCTCCAAAAGGCCGTTCAGGCCGGTGCCGTACTGCTGACGGCACGGGGAAATCCCTATATTTACTATGGCGAGGAGCTGGGCTATACAGGCAACAAAACAAACGGTGATATTTATGTACGAAGCCCCATGCTATGGGGAGACGGCTATACCACCACTTACACAACAGATGTTGATCCTTCGCTATCTGCGAATGTGGGTACGGTGGTGACACAACAGGCAGATACCACATCTATACTCAGGGTTTACCGTAAATTTACCAGGGCAAGGAATACCTATCCGGCACTGGCATACGGAACTATGACAAAGCATGGTGTATACAACCAGACCAGTTCTGATACTTATCCCTCACTGGCTGCCTGGTACAGAACATACGGGAGCGAAAAATTGCTTGTTCTGCATAACCTGGGAAATTCTTCATTGACATTCCCTGTTACTGATCAGATAAAGAATGCCGTTGTATGCCACGGAAATGTATATGTAAAGGCTGAATCTGCCCAAAGCACTGTGAAGATGGATGCGTATTCCTCTGTGGTATTTGAAATACAATAAAAGATGATAAAACGTATAATTGACGTCTTACTGATACTTACTGCCGTCTGGGTTTCATCCTGTTCCCCCAACATGTCCCGGAATCCGGTATTCGATTACATGGAACCGGCACCCGTTCTTGCTCTTGAACAAGATACCACACGGGTTATAATACGTGATTTATTTCCGGCACTTGCCGGAATTGACCGCGCAGAAGGTCCCGGACTGACTGTATTGCCTTCCTCTTCCTGGGACACTGTCCTGATATGCCTGAGGAATGATACACCATCCATGACAGTCCTTAATGTGTTTTCCGAAAGACAAAAGGCCTCGGTCCCCGTAAGGAAAATGGATATGTTGCATAATCTGCCTGCAGGAACCGGACCCTGTCCGCGAATTACCGTGTTTCCGCCTACCCCAAAAGAAGATGCTCTTTGCGTGGTGAAGGTTGAGAATGCTCCCGCACGCCTGCTGGTGTTCTGGCAGAACAGTCTTGTTGAGGAAGTAACGCTGCGGGGAGGCGAAAATGACAGCTACCCGGTGGTTCTGCCGGGTTTTACCGCACTGATAGACCGTTCGTATCTGCGGATCTATGCATTCAATGCAACAGGAATTTCTAACGATTTACTTATTCCGCTCGACAAAGGACGGATTGTTACGCAAACCGTCCTGCTCAACAGAACTGACAAGTACCCCCTGACTAACTAACAGACAAAGAGATGAAGAATCCTGTCTTTTACATTGTAACCTTATTAATTATGATTTTTTCTGCAGGGGGCTGTATGCCCCGTACCCCCAACGGGATCCACCCGAAATGGAGCCGAAATGCCGTGATGTATGAAGTGAATACCCGGCAGATCACCATGGAAGGCACGTTTGCTGCTTTTCAGAGAAAGCTGCCCGGGTTGAAAAAAATGGGTATTGATATTATTTGGTTCATGCCCATCTACCCCATAGGAGAGGAAGGCCGCAAAGGCACGCTCGGTTCTTATTATGCCATTAAAGATTATACGGCTGTTAATCCCGAATTCGGGACTCTGCAGGACTTCAAAAACTGTGTGCAGGAAGCTCACCGTCTGGGAATGAAAGTGATTATAGACTGGGTTGCCGCTCACACTTCCCGCGATGCCGTATGGCTGGACCATTACGATTGGTATATCAGAAGAACTGATGGTCAACCCGAATTCCTCTATGACTGGTCCGATGTGGCACGTCTTAACTATGAAAACCCGGAAATGCGTCAGGCAATGCTCCAGGCCATGATGTTCTGGGTAAAAGAGGCCGATGTGGATGGATTCCGTTGCGATATGGCCGATCTCACTCCTGTTGATTTCTGGGAATGGGCCGTTCCCCGGCTCAGGCAGATAAAACCGGACCTCTTTATGCTGGCCGAATCTGAGAATCCTGTCAACACAAAGAATGCATTCAATGCCTTCTATGCATGGACCGTGCATCACACGTTAAACGATATGGCAGCCGGACGCAAGAATACAGATAGCTTGCGTACCTGCTTGCAGACCATGAACAAATTATTCGGTTCACGTGCCATTCCTCTGCTCTTTACATCCAATCACGATGAAAACTCCTGGAACGGGACGGAATTCGAGCGTTTGGGTCCCGCTGTGCGTCAGATGGCTGTATTGACTTTTGCCCTGCCCGGTCTGCCGCTTATTTATACCGGACAGGAACTTGGAAATAAAAAAAGGCTGGAATTTTTTGAAAAAGATTTTGCCGGAGATTCGGACCCCGAAGGTTTTTCTTCGTTTTATTCCAAACTAATCTGTTTGAAAGCGAATACACCGGCCCTGGCGGTGCCTCCTTATGGAGGCACCGTGGTAGATATGGCTAATACAAACCCTCAGAACGTTTTTTCTTTTACCCGGTCCGTTGAAGGAAGCCGCATACTGGCACTATTTAATTTTTCCGGTCTTCCCGTTTCGTTTCAAATAACCGATCCTACTGTTGAGGGGACCTACAGGAATGCTTTCTCAGGTGAAGTGACGGTTATTCTGACCAATACTGTCTGGGAAATGGTTCCATATGAATTCCTTATATTTACTGCTAAATAATTATGAAGAAGATAGCTTTTTTCTGTATACTTATGTATATGACAATCGGTTTTTCTTTCGCATCCGACACCAATTCTTCGCCCATAGAACGTATGGAACCTCCGTGCTGGTGGACCGGTATGGAAACGCCGCTCCAGCTTATGTTGTATGGAATAGATATTGCAGCCGGACAGGTGGTCTGCCTTACTTCAGGAATGGAAGTGGTAGCTCTGCACAGGGGTGACAGCCCCAATTATCTGTTTGTGGATCTTTCCATTTCTGATAAGGCAGGGGCCGGTGTATATGAGCTGCAATGGACCTCCGGAAAGAAAAAAGCCACTATTTCCTACGCCCTGCATGAAAGACAGGCGTTATCAAAGGAAAGAGAAGGCCTTTCTCCTGCCGATGTAGTCTATTTACTTATGCCTGACCGTTATCTGAACGGCGACAAGGCTAACGATAACTCTCCTTTAACGGCGGAAGAAGCAGCATACGACAAAGATTACGGGAGGCACGGCGGTGACCTGGCAGGTATAGACAAAAGTCTGGATTACCTTCAGGAATTGGGCGTGACCGCCATCTGGCCCACTCCGGTCACACTCGATAACGAACCGGCTGTTTCGTATCACGGATATGCCTGTGCCGATTATTACCTTATAGACCCACGTTTTGGCACCAATCTACAATACAGAGACCTGGTAAACAAAGCCGGCCGGGCCGGTATCAAATTCATTCAGGACATTGTACCAAACCATTGCGGCACAGCTCACTGGTGGATGAAAGACCTGCCTTTTAAAGATTGGATTAATACGTTTTCCGAGTATACCCGGTCTAATTTTGCCATGAGTACGCATATGGACCCTTATGCAGCCAAAGCAGACAGGGACCTCTGTGTAAAGGGGTGGTTCGATACTTCTATGGCCGATATGAACCTGACCAATCCCTTTGTGTTGCATTATTTTATTCAGGCAACGGTTTGGTGGATGGAATATGCCGGCCTGGCCGGGGTGCGGATAGATACATATCCCTATTCCGACGAGACGGCTATATCGTCCTATACTGCGGCACTTCGCAAGGAATATCCGAATGCCACAGTGGTGGCGGAATGCTGGTTCCACGAACCTCACCAGGTGGCCTATTGGGAAAGAGGTCCCTGGCCGAGCGGCCCGACGGTAATGGATTTTCCCATGCAGGATGAATTGTGCCGTGCCCTGACAGAAGACCGATCTCCTGAGTGGGGCCGGGGAGTGACCCGTCTCTACAATGTGCTTGCCAATGATTATGTGTACAAGAACCCCAACGAACTGCTTATCTTTGCGGAAAATCACGATACAAACCGTATGTTTGAAATGCTGGGCCGTAATCCCGAGAAATTGAAAATGGCGTATACCTTCCTGGCCACTACCCGGGGTATCCCTCAAATATATTACGGTAGCGAAATCCTCCTTTGTGCCGCGGACCCGGCTAACCTCGGTCACGGTCCCGAACGCAGGGATATGCCTGCAAGAGTCCTCGTCAAGGAGGGCAGGGATCCCATAGAACAAAATGTGTACGATTATATATCAAAGCTTCTTCAGTGGCGTAAAACATCAGAAGCTGTTCATTCCGGAAAATTGCTGCATTATCTTCCCAAATACGAAGAAAATATGTACGTGTACTTTAGAATACTGCCTAATGAACGTGTTATGGTGTTGATTAATAACGGAATGGAATCGGTGAAGATAGACTGGGAACGCTATGCTCAGGGGCTCGGTAACGCTGTAAAAGGTAAAGAAGTGATGAGCGGAATGGAAATTACCGTAGGACAACCTGCGGAAGTGCCGGCTCAAACCGCAATTTTCTTTACCTTTGCGGGGTTATGAGACGTATTAGCATATTAGCGATTTCATTTCTTTTCTCCCTGTTGCTTTTTACTTCATGCAGTAAAGAGCGTATTCCCAAAGAGGACTTTAAAAAGGTCCTTAAGGATATCTTTTTGACCGATCTGATCATTCAACGTGAAGGACAATTATCGCAGATGGCAGATTCTGCGCTGGTCTATAAACCTGTTCTCGATAAACACGGTTATACGACCGGACAATTCCTTGCCACGCTCGATTATTATGTTGGCAGGCCCGACAGGTTGAAATCTCTGCTCAGGCAACTGAGGGAGAGCGTAAACGAAGAAAGGACGGCGTTTAATGCATATATGTCTGAATTACAAGCCAGTAAAGAATTGTCCAAACGTTTCCATTCGTGGCTGCACGATAACTCCAACAGGTATGATTTTGTCCCCAGGGAGGCATTAAAACAAATTCTTTCTCCGGATCTTTCGGCTATTCCGGTATGGCGAATGGACCGGGACTCTCTGTATAAAGCGCCTCGATTAAGGATTTTGCCGGTGCTCGATACGTGCTCCGTCAAAGACTCTGTACCTGTTTACCTGCTGCGGTCCAAACAGGTTATGCCAGTTATTTCTTTCCAAATTAAGTAAATATGGGTACAATACTTTTTCACGATCCGGTGTTCGGCCCCATTCACAGCCGCCGTCTTGGAACAAGCCTGGGTATCAATTTGATGCCAACGCAGAGGAAAATTTGCAATTTTAATTGCATATATTGCGAATGCGGCTGGAACAAGCCTCTTGAAGATAAAGACAAAGATTTGCCCGGGTTTCGGCTGCCTTCGGTTCATGAAGTAGTTGATTCTCTTGACAAAAAACTGGCTTCCATGAAAGCCGCAGGATTGGCCCCCGATGTCATCACATTCTCAGGAAACGGAGAGCCTACCGGTCATCCTCATTTCCTGACCATAATGAAGCAAACCGTAAAATTACGCGATACCTATTTCCCCGGGGCACAGGTTTGTGTCCTTTCCAACTCGGGTTACCTGGACAGGCCCGGAGTCATGGAAGGACTGATGCTGGCAGACAAACGAATTATGAAGATCGACTCGGCCTTTTCCCCGACTGTGGCTGCCATTAACCAACCTGCAGCATCGTATTCACTGGAAAAGACCATTGAAAACCTGAAACGTTTTGATGGTTTTTTTACTTTGCAGACTTTGTTTTTCAGCGGTGAATACAACGGGAGTGTTATTGACAATACCACTCCGGAAGAGGTGGAAGCCTGGCTTGAGGTAGTTGCGAAACTCAGACCCCGGGAGGTAATGGTGTATACTCTCGACCGGGAAACCCCGGCTCCGGGGCTCAAGAAATGTTCCTGTGAAAAACTGGAGGCGATTGCCACGAGAGTCAGGGCAATGGGTATAAACGTTCAGGTAGCCGGATAGTTGGTATGAGGATTGTTATACAGCGTGTTACAGGTGCAGAGGTCCAGATTGACCAAGCCATGAAGGCCCGGATTGCCCATGGATTACTTATTTTTGCGGGGTTTGAGGAAGCCGATAATGCAGACGATATTGACTGGACAGTACGGAAGATAGCTCAGTTACGTATTTTTGACGATGAGCAGGGAGTCATGAACCGGTCTGTAACCGATATCCGGGGAGAGCTCCTGGTGGTCAGTCAGTTCACCCTCCATGCTTCCACAAAAAAAGGCAACAGACCTTCTTACTGCAAAGCGGCCGGTCCCGGTGTCGCAATACCTTTATACGAGTCCTTTTGCGCCCGTTTAGCCGATTTTTCCGGATTGCCGGTCCAAACCGGTATATTTGGCGCCCAGATGCTCGTCGGCCTGAAAAATGACGGTCCGGTAACAATAATCATTGATTCAAAAAATAAAGAATAATATGGATGCTCTCATTCAATGTTTCAGCTCAATAGATCTTACCACGCTTAATGCCACAGATACCATGGAGCGGGGCCGAACTTTTGCGGAAAATGTGAACCGTTTTGCTGCACTTTATCCCCAAATGCCTTCGGTCGCGGCCATTTGTGTATATCCCGCCCTGGTGCCCGCAGTGAGGCAGACGCTTAAGGTTCCCGGAGTCAGGATTGCTGCGGTGGGAGGCGGATTTCCCGCTTCGCAGACCTATTCTTCCGTTAAAGCGGCCGAGTGCGCGCAATGCGTTGAAAACGGCGCCGATGAGGTAGATATTGTTATTTCTCTGAATTACTTTCTTTCCGGAAATTATGAAGAGGCGGGCAGGGAAATAGCCATGGTCAGGAAGGCCCTGGGAGAAAAGGCGCATTTGAAAGTAATCCTTGAAACGGGAGTGCTTAAAACAAAAGATGCCATCATAAAGGCCTCTTTCCTTGCCATGGAGAACGGCGCCGATTTTATAAAAACCTCCACCGGGAAACTCGAGCCGGCTGCTACACCTTTTGCCGCCGAGGTTATGTGCTGTTGCATTCGCGATTTTTACCAACATACGGGTAAACGCATAGGTTTCAAGCCTGCCGGAGGCATTACGGTTGCGTCTGAGGCGCTCGAGTACCGCTCTATTGTGAGGGAGGTGCTGGGTGATGAATGGCTTACTCCGTCGCTCTTCAGAATAGGGGCCAGCCGGCTTGCGAACAATTTATTAAAAGATATATTTCAGGAAGACCTTGCGTTATTTTAGTTTTTATATATCTTTGCAATCCCTAATTGGAAAAACCCCCAATGCCCGGATGGCGGAATTGGTAGACGCACTAGTTTCAGGGACTAGCGAGAGCAATCTTGTGCAGGTTCGAGTCCTGTTCCGGGCACAATGGCCAATAAACTGAAAAACTGTTTATTGGCCATTTTGTTTTATCAAAAAGGAGTCATATTATGTTCAATGAACAGGAAAAACAAAAGATCATCGGGCTTTTAAGACAGGAAATTGTGCCTGCCATTGGATGTACCGAACCTGTAGCCGTATCGTTGTGTACTGCCAAAGCCGTTGAAATCCTGGGCTTCTTCCCCGAAAAGATCATTGCCCGGCTTAGCGCCAATATTATTAAAAATGCCATGGGAGTTGTCATACCGGGGACCGGTGAACAGGGTCTGCCTGTTGCTATTGCATTGGGAGCCGTATGTGGGAACGCGGCTTACGGACTGGAAGTGCTTAAAGAGGTTACACCGGAAGGGGTGCTTCGCGCCAATGAAATGGTAGAGCAGGGTGCTGTGTCTGTTGAATTAAAAAAGCATATTGACGAGAAACTTTACATAGAGATTGAGTGCCTGTGCGGCAGCGAGACTTCCCGCGCGATTATAGCCTCGTCGCATACCCATTTTGTTTACATCTCCCGGAATAACGACATTCTCCTGGACCTGGAACACACTCCCGTAAAGAATAAAACGGTCGGACCTGTCTTACTTAATATGAAGACAATTTACGATTTTTCCGTTTCGGTACCCCTGGATGAAGTGATCTTCATTTTTGAAACAGAACGAATCAACATGGAAGCAGCCGAATATGCCTTACGGGGCGATTTTGGACATCAGGTGGGCAAGGCGCTTACTGCGGAGGCGGGCCGGAAAATCGTAGGAGACTCTATCCTGGCCAAGGTTATGGCCTATACCGCGGCGGCATGTGATGCCCGCATGGGGGGTGCGCAGGTTACTATAATGAGCAATTCGGGAAGCGGCAACCAGGGCATTGCGGCTACCATACCTGTGGCCGTTTTTGCCAGAGAGAACGGCAATACACGCGAAGAACTGCAGCGGGCGCTCCTGATGAGTCATTTAACGGCTATATATATCAAACAAAGCCTGGGCAGGCTGTCTGCCCTTTGCGGGTGTGTTGTGGCGTCCATCGGTTCCGGCTGCGGCATTACTTACCTAATGGGGGGCGATTACGAAAAAATTACTTACACGGTAAAAAATATGGTGGCCAATCTTACAGGTATGATTTGTGACGGGGCCAAGCCGGGATGTTCCATGAAACTGACCAGCGGCGTGTCTACAGCCGTTTTTTCGGCACTTATTGCCATGCAGGGACATACGGTAGCTCCCTGCGAAGGAATCACAGACGGAGACGTGGATCAATGCATCCGGAATCTGTCCCGGATTGGGACGCACGGGATGAGAGAAACCGATTCCTACATTTTTGACATGATGTTCCGCAAGCACAGAAGTTGACGATATTGCAAGGAAAGTACAAAACAACTTTCTATATTTGTGAGAATATAATGCTTTATTTTGTCACCCATGAAGAAAGTCGTTCTTACCCTGGCCATATTGTTTTTATTCCTGGGATGTCACAGAAAAGTCTCTTACGAGGTTACGCTCAGACAAATAGACAGCATTATCATTGACCGTCCCGTTGCCGCCTACCAAATGCTCCTGAACATTCACCCCGATTCGCTACGGCGCAGAGATCGGCCCTATTATGCCCTGCTCATGACACAGGCCATGCATAAAAACTACGTGCCGCTCAAGAGCGATTCCCTCATAAATATTGCCATTCGTTACTACGACGGACGGAATGACTTTAAAAAGTACGCCAAGGCGCTGTTGTATAAAGGAGCTGCTGCAGAAGAAATGAACGACCCGCAGCGGGCCATGGAGATCTATACCGAGGCCGAGAAAATTGCTCTGAAAACAGATGATTACCTGACCATTGGGCTGATCAATTCACAAATGGCATTTTTGTACAATAATATGTATATAGAAAATCAGGAAGATATTGAACGCCTAAAGAGATCTGTAGAATTTTTTAAAAAAGCCGGTCATAGTTCCAATGTGAATTATGCTATTGGCCGAATAGGCCAGTTTTACCGCACTACTGACCAACGTGACAGTGCATATCATTATATTGAGATGGCACGTAATATGGCCATTGAGCGTAATGACAGCTTGGCAATATTTTATTATTTTTCTTTATTAGCAAATACCTATTTGCTTGATGGTAATTACGTAAAATCAAAAGAGCAATCACTATATATAATTAATAATCACGGATCTATAAATGTGGTTAATGAAACGTATCACTGTTTGAGCAGAAGTTATGCCCGGTTGCACAAGCCTGATTCAGCTCTGTATTATTATAATATGGTCAGAGAAGCCGATAGCAAAGACTATATGCATAGGAATTTATTGTCTTTGGCTGAAATAAAAAAAGCTCAGGGTGATTACAAAGAAGCTGTTCGCCTGACCGAATTGTCCCATCATATCGCTGATTCTATTATTGATGCTGCTCGAAGTGCTGACCTGTATAAAGTTGAGAAACGGTATAACAATCAACGGTTGGAAAACATTAACCAGCGCCTTGAATACAAAACGCGCATTAACCATTATTTTATTATTCTCATCAGCCTGGTGGCGGTCATAATCCTTATTATTTCGCTTATTGTCATTGATCGCAAACGAAGGGATATTTCAGAAACGATCTCGTTCATGGAGCAGCTGAAAACAGATACAAAGATCTATAGCAACACCCTGCTGGAGAAACTCGACGAGAAGAGCCGTATTGAGATACAGCTCAAAGACGCCCTCGAAAAGAGGATCCAGACCATCCGGGAACTCATGGACATATCGTACCGCTATGGGGCGCTGCCGGATACGTTCGTAAAACAGTTCAACAAAACCATGAACATCAACCGACTGAGCGACGGGGCGCTGGATGATCTCTGCGAGGTAGTGAACGCCAAATACGACGGGGTGATCGATTATTTTCAGAGTCAGCACGCAGATCTGAACACAGACGACATAAACCTGCTCTGCCTCATCTGCTGCGGTTTTTCCGCCACCGAAATGAGCGTCTTTTATAACCACAACAACGGGAAATCTATCTATTCCCGCAAACGGCGCCTGGCCATGAAGATGAACATAGAAAATTCGCTCGATGAATACGTGATCCAGTCCCTTGAGCTCTGTCATAATCAGAAAAAGAGCTATTTTTCTGAAAATCAACTGGTTACTTCACGCTAGCGGTATCGGT
>Ga0265294_10001381_pt1 | contig 32747 bp, 26 predicted proteins | sample MunlanPumphouse3_FD_192504 | JGI IMG/M metagenome (GOLD analysis project Ga0265294, IMG submission 192504) | Groundwater microbial communities from a municipal landfill in Southern Ontario, Canada - Pumphouse #3 | ecosystem: Environmental > Aquatic > Deep subsurface > Groundwater | place...
TGATGAAATCAATAAAAGGAAGGATATTCTTATTCACTTTAAATTCTTCTAAGCAAGTAAAGTATTCATCTTTTTTGCTGTAGTCGAGAATAATGGGACTAAAGTTGTTCTTCAACAATTGATAGTTTAGAACAATCCGTGCACATCTACCATTTCCATCAAGAAAAGGGTGGATTTTCATTAGTTGCAAATGACTAAAGGCAATTTGCTCCTCAACGTTATCAGTAGGGTTGTTAATGGTATCAAAGTATTTTTTCATGCGATCATAAACTTTGATGTGGCTTGGGGGAGTGTGGTTAGACCCCTTAACAGAAATATCAACATTGCGATAAAGGCCTCCGATGCCTAAATCTTTCATAATAATTTCATGTAGATCTTTTAGTTTGTTTTCAGTAAAAGCTTCTTCTTTTTCTAACAAGTCTAGCATGAATAAAAAGCCGTTTAGATTGTTGTTAATGATTGTTATTTTGGTTTTCTCAATATTAGAAACATCTCCATTGATGATTCTAGAGACTTCATCTAAAGAAACAACGCTTGTTTCAAAAGAAATAGAATTATAAACAAAATCGACCAAAAAATCGATAGTGATTTTTTTAGATGCTTCACTATGCATGCTTGATAAGTCAAAAGCAATCATATTAGCCCCTCCTTTATGTTAGGTAATTTATTATAACACGAAAAAAAAATAAAAGAAAGCAATATAACAATTTAATATGACAATGCTAACATAGTTTATAATCAAATGAAAAGAAGAGAAAAGAAACAGATGCGAGAACCTAAGGGGAAAAAATTTATAAAAAACCAGTAAAACAATTGAGAAAAAATAAGCTTTGTGCTATGATAAAAGTAACAATAAAACAAAGGAGAAACATATGACTGATATCGACATTGCTCACAGTGTAACAGCAAAAGCGATTAAAGAGATAGCAAAAAAATTTCAAGTGGAAGAAAACATGATAGATTCTTTTGGGAAATATCGTGCCAAATTGGATTATCTACAAGTCCAAAGTGAACAAAGAGGAAAGTTGATTCTTGTTTCTGCAATAAACCCCACCCCAGCGGGAGAAGGAAAGACAACCGTTAGTATTGGCTTAAGTGATGCCATCAACATGAGGGGGAAAACATCAATATTGGCGTTAAGAGAGCCCTCGTTGGGTCCTGTTTTTGGTTTAAAAGGAGGAGCTACGGGTGGCGGGTATTCGCAAGTAATTCCCATGGAAGAGATTAATTTACATTTTAATGGTGATTTCCATGCAATAACAACAGCTAACAACCTCTTATCATCGCTTATCGACAATCATTTATATCAAGGGAACGCCTTAAATATTGATGAAAATAGAATTGTTTTTAATCGTTGTCTAGACGTAAATGATCGAGCGTTAAGAAATGTTATGGTTAGCAATGGAGAATCAAAAAGAGAAGTTCCACGTAAAGAAAAGTTTAATATAACTGCAGCAAGTGAAGTAATGGCCATCATGTGTTTATCTAAAGATATTCACGAATTAAAAGAAAATTTAGGGGATATCACCATTGCTTATAGTAAAGAAAAAAAAGCGATAACAGCAAGAGATATAAACGCGCATAATGCTATGGCTATTTTGTTGAAGGAAGCATTAAAACCAAATATGGTGCAAACCCTTGCCGGGAATTTAGCACTGATCCATTGTGGACCATTTGCAAACATCGCACATGGATGTAATAGTATCATTGCCACTGAAACAGCAATGAAGTTGAGCGAATATACTGTAACTGAAGCAGGATTCGGAGCCGATCTTGGTGCAGAAAAATTTCTTGATTTAAAATGTAGAAAATTAAAAAGAATGCCTAATGTTGTGGTTCTTGTGGCAACCGTTCGAGCCCTTAAAATGCATGGTGGAATTGCTAAAGAGGAACTCACCAAAGAAAATGTTTGGGCTTTAAAAAAGGGAGCAGAAAATTTAATCAAACATATAGAAAACATGACAAAGATTTTCGGATTGCCGGTAGTAGTTGCCATTAATAAATTTAGCAGTGATACTGAGCAAGAAATAAAAGCAATCAAAGAAATTGTAGCAGCCCAAAAAGTAAAAGCAATCGTCGTTGATGTGTGGAGCAAAGGCGGACAAGGAGCGCTCGAGTTAGCAGACGAAGTTATAAAAGCATGTGAAGAAAAAGTAGTTGCCAGTTTTGCTTATGAGTTAACAGATAAACCCGAAATAAAGATAGCGAAGATCGCAACAAAAATATACGGAGCAAAAACAATCAAATATTCAAAAGAAGCGGAAGAAACACTACAAGAAATTGTGACAAGGAACCTCAATGAACTACCGGTAATCATTGCAAAAACACAATATTCATTAAGTGATAATCCTAAATTGCTCGGAGTCCCTAAAGAGCATGAATTAACGATTAGAAGTATAGAAATAAGAACGGGAGCTAAAATGATCGTAGCAATTGCTGGTGATATGCTATTAATGCCAGGATTGGGGAAAGAACCAGCCGCAGAAAAGATGTATATTGATGATGATGGGAACATTTCAGGGTTGTTTTAGTGGAGGGCGAGTATGAATGATACGATTGCAATGATATCAACACCTATCGGGAGTGGGGGAATATCAATAATAAGAGTTAGTGGAGAAAAAGCACTAGATTTCACAAATGAAATATATAAAGGGAAAGATTTATACAAAGTAGCAACACATACGATTCATTATGGGCATATTGTTGATGAAAATGAAGTAATTGATGAAGTGCTTGTTAGCGTTATGAGAGCGCCAAAAACCTACACACGTGAAGATATTGTTGAAATAAGTTGCCATGGGGGGGTATTTGTTACCAATAAAATCTTAGAATTGCTTTTATTAAAAGGAGCTCGATTAGCAGAACCCGGAGAATTTACAAAACGAGCGTTTCTAAATGGTCGTATTGATTTGACGCAAGCGGAAGCTGTTATGGACCTTATTGAAGCAAAAACAAAAACAAATCTAAAAATTGCAAATTTGGGACTAAGAGGAGATATAAAGAAACTTATTGATGATTTTCGCAGTCGCTTGTTAGTTTGTATGGCAAAAATAGAAGTAAATATCGATTATCCCGAATATGAAGACGAAGAACAAATCACCACGGAACTACTAAAACCGAGCATGGAAAAAATGAATGAGGAGTTGCAAAAGATTCTTAATCGATGCGAAACTTCACAAATGATCAAAGAAGGCATCAAAACAGTTATTATCGGGAAACCTAATGTTGGAAAATCTAGTCTACTAAATGCTCTTTTACGTGAAGAAAAAGCAATTGTTACGGATATTGCTGGAACGACTAGAGATATTGTAGAGGGGAAATCAAACGTAGGAGGAATTATTCTTAATCTAATCGATACAGCAGGCATGAGAGATGCTAGTGATGTTGTTGAAAGAATAGGAATTCAAAAAACCAAAGAAGCAATCAACAAAGCAGACTTAATAATCCTCGTTTTCGATAATAGTACTACATTCGATGATTATGATCGCAAACTATTAACTCTAACGGCGGATAAAAGGAGAATTATCGTTGTCAATAAAGAAGATTTACAAGCAAAAATTGACGTATCAGAAATAAAAGACTATATTTTATTATCATCATTTAATGAAAAAGATATCGAAAAACTAGAGAGTAAAATCAAACAAGAATGTCAAGTAGGAAACATCAACGAAATGGATGCATCTTATATTGGAAATGCTCGTCAAATTTCCAAAATAAAGCAAGCAAAAAAAGCGATTGAAGATAGTTTGGAAGCAATAAAAGAAAACATGCCAATCGATATTGTATCCATTGATATTACATCAGCGTGGCATTATCTAGGAGAAATAACAGGAGAAGAGACGAACGAAGAGCTAATCAAAGAATTGTTTTCAAAGTTTTGCTTGGGAAAATAAAAGAATTAAGGTATAGTTAAGAAATCTAGGTAGAATAAAGGTATAGAAATAATATAATTTATTTCTCTCTCCTTTGATTTATAAAAAATTCTTAGAAAAAAGAAGCCAAAAGGCTTCTCAGAGCGTTGACAAAGTCAACGCTCACATTTTTTTGTTTACTAATTTTTACTAAGTGGGGATTTATTTCATATATAGGCATTTGTGGGGGTATATTACTATAATATGCTTCTTTTTATACCTCGTGTGGGGAAAATAAAAAACTACCTTTTTCTTAAAATACAAAAAGGTAGTTTGTCATCAGTCTGAGAAGCCAAAAGGCTTCTTTTTTTATATGTTATTTATATAAAAAAGTCGTTGGTTAAACAACGACTTAGAACTAACATTATTTTTCTTTAACTATTTCAGCAAGAGAAGTCGCTAGACCAGCAATTCCTTGAATGTTAGAAGGAACAATAATTTTTGTTGCTTGTCCTTTCGACATTTCCGCTAAAGCTTCTAAAGATTTAATCGTTAATACGGCATGATCAGCACCAGCATTTTTAATTAATTCAATACCTTTCGCCTTTGCTTCTTGTACTTCTAAAATGGCTTGAGCTTCACCTTGAGCTTCAAGAATAGCAGCAGTTTTTGTACCTTCTGCTTCTTCAATTAATACTTGACGTTTTGCTTCCGCTTGAAGAATAGAAGATTGTTTGATGCCTTCTGCTTGAAGAATGGCAGACATTTTTTCACCTTCAGCGCGAAGAATAGATTCACGACGCTCACGCTCTGCACGCATTTGCTTTTCCATCGCATCGCGGATATCTTTTGGTGGAAGAATGTTCTTTAATTCAACACGATTTACTTTAATTCCCCAAGGGTCAGTGGCGATATCTAATGTTTCACGCATTCTAGCGTTGATTAAATCACGACTAGTCAAGGTTGCATCTAATTCAATTTCCCCAATAATATTACGAAGAGTTGTTGCCGTTAACTTTTCAATCGCATAAATCGGATTATCAACACCATAGGTATATGCCTTTGGATCCGTGATTGTAAAGAAGACAACGGTGTCAATTTGCATTGTAACATTATCTTTTGTAATAACAGGTTGCGGGTCAAAGTCCATAACTTGCTCTTTTAAGGAAACCTTTTTAGAAACACGATAGAATATAGGCACTAAGAAGTGGATACCAGTTCCCCAAGTTGTATGGTAAGAACCTAATCTTTCAATAACATAAGCATTTGCTTGTGAAACGATCTTAAAACTTGAAGCGATAATAATTACGATGATTAAAACAACAATTCCCAGGATAATTACTAGTCCTGGATTACTAGCTAAAAACATTTTCTTTTCCTCCTTCTAAATTATAAAATTTCTATGTTTGATTGATTGCTAATTTTAGTAACAACAGCTTTATTGCCACTAACAGCACTGACTAATACTTTTTCACCAACTTCGATACTAATAGCATCGCTGCAAATAGCACGCCACGTGCTATTGTCGACTTTTATTTCTCCAATTTCATCAGGGAAAATTGTTTTTGTAACCAAACCAATCATGCCAACAATTTTATCAGCATTTGTCCTTATAATTTCTTTATTCATCATATTCTTTGTTAATGGTTTCGTTATTAAAATTAAAACAATTGATGAACCCATAAACACTAAAATCTGGAGTAAAGGATCAATAGGAATCGCAGCACAGATAAGTGCTATTAAAGCACCGAGACAAAACCAAATTGTTGTTACATCGGCGGTCCCTAATTCAATGATTAATGTAATGATGAAAATTAAAGCCCAAATAGAAAGCATTACCCAATGGAACCATTCCATTATTTTATTTCCTCCTTTAAATATATTTTTAAGTACTTATTACTCTCATCCCAACTGCAATTAAACTTATAAAGTTTTTGCTGTTCAAAATCCATCGGAAAAAATTCGCTGATACTCTTTACGATTCCTTTCCCGTTTATCCGTCCATAACTCGGCTTGATTGATATGTCATGTAAATCGATTGAAGAATAATTCCCAAGTTTGGCTTCTTCTTTGTTTAATGCCTTTATTAATAAAACATTTTCTTTTTTGTTGAAACCGATTAGGGCAGCAAAAGCATTTTTAAAATAAGAACTAGCAACTGTATTTAAAGTAATGTTAGTTTCATAAATTGTAGCCACGCCTTGCAAGTTTTTTGAAAACCATTGTATTTCCATAACATTTCTCCTTTCACAATTCTATTATATTATATTATTCAAAAAAATACAATAGTTTTTTAAAATATTTTTTGTTTTGTTACAACGTTTTTCTTTTTCGTCGTGTTTAGGCTTGACGGAAGCAAATAAAAACGAATTTTATTAGAATAAAGAAAGCTTTATTTGTTTAAAAGAAAGGATTGTAACAGCGTGAGAAATCATGGGATGATTACGATAAACAAAACATTGAAAAAAGTATAAATATATGCTATAATGTTTTGGATACCTAAAAGGAGACTTGTATGAAAAAAATTATTATTCTTGTAATAGCAATCATTTTACCGCTAGTTGGAGCGTTCATGATTGGATGGTACGGAGTTGCTGTTAGATATGAACCTGAGCAAAACACCAGTGTTGCCTCTTTATTTAAATCTTATCTAAATAAAGGCGTTATAACAAGCGAGGGAAGAATTGAAAACTATCGCCAATTTGAAAATTATTATTATGATGAGAAACCAATATATTTAGAAACGATAGAAAATGAAACAGGAAAGGATCTATTTACGTTGGCTATTTATCGTGCTTACTATTATTATCAACCAAGTGCGGATGCTGAGCTTGAAGAAAAAGCTAAATTTGAAGTGTTTATTTACAATGTTAACTATAATTTAGTCAAAGATTATTTTACATTGGATGATAGAACAATCATCGATGAAGCTAAGATGCCTAAGTTTAGTATCACGTTTACACCAACAAATGAGAAAGATCCATTTACTGTTAAATTAACAACAGCTAGTGATGTCATGATACAGGATTATAATTCTATTCCTGAATGGGCGGATAAACTTGAAACAACCAGAAATTACGTTCAATCTAGTATTATAAGGTTTACACAAACACCAGAATTAGCAAAATTTTCTAGTGATGCCAATATTAAGGTCACAGCAACACTAGAAATTACAGGTACGGATTCCACGACAACAACGCTACCAACAGATAAACCATTAGCAGAAATCTATTTATCGGATTTTGAAAGTGACATAGAAGATGTGGATACCACAACGTATGTAAAGGGTTTTCGCGATCCGTCTGTTGTACAAACGTTTAAAAATGCAGGATATTATCCATGGTTATTAGGAAAATATCTATGGTGGCAAGGGTTAATTGCAATCTTTTTGGTGGGACTAGTAACAGGAACATTTTATTTGGTTTGGATGGCAGAAGATCAAAAAGGAAAAACAACTACTAAAATAATCAAGAAAAAGAAATAGAGATTGCAAAAAAGCAATCTTCTTTTTTCCAAAGGAGCGAATATGGATATAAGAGAGATAGAAAGAGCATTAATAAAGCGATATAGAAGCAGCATCTATTCAAAATTTGTGAAAGCAATTGATGATTATCAATTAATTCAAGAAAATGACAACATAGCTGTATGTATTTCTGGTGGAAAAGATAGTCTTACAATGGCTAAATTGTTTCAAGAGATAAAGAGACACGGGAAAGTTAAATTTGGTGTAAAATATTTGGTTATGAATCCAGGATTTAACGAGGAAAACTTGATTAGGCTACAAGAAAATGCTAAAAAGCTTGAAATTCCGATTGTGATAAAAGACTCTAATATTTTTCATGTTTCTCAACTTTTGGGAAAAGACCAACCCTGTTATTTATGTGCAAAAATGCGCCGAGGATTTTTATATGATTTTGCTCAAGAACAAGGATGTAATAAAATAGCATTGGGACACCATTTTAATGATGTCATTGAAACAACATTGTTAAATGTGCTTTATTCGGGTACGTTTAAAACGATGGTGCCAAAATTAAAATCAACAAATCATCCAGGAATGGAATTGATTCGACCTATGGTTTATATTGAAGAAAAAGATATTATGAATTATGTTGAGTTTTGTGACGTAAAGGCGATGAATTGTGGATGTAAAATTGCGAGAAACGACTTACCATCAAAACGAAGAGAAATAAAAGAGCTGATAAAAAATATAAAAAAAGAGTTTAAAGATGTTGATAAATGCATTTATGCTAGTGCTGAGAATGTGAATTTAAATTGTGTGATGAAATGGCAGATAAAAGATGAAAAACATAGCTTTTTAGATTATTATGATGAATGATAATTTATGAAAAGGCTTAACCTAAATAATTTCTTGTTTTTTGATGTATCTATGCTATAATAAATTATATAAAGAAAAAAATAGGAGGAGAATATGGCAATAAAAAAATACGTCTTTATGTTCACAGAGACCGATGAGACAATGCGCGATCTTTGTGGCGGTAAGGGAGCCAATTTGGGGCAAATGACCAAATTAGGGCTACCAATACCACAGGGGTTTACCGTAACAACGGAAGCTTGCACTTATTACTATCAAAATTCCGAAAAGCTTTCTGAAGGAATCATTGAAGAAATTTATGCAGCTCTAGCAAAACTCGAGGAAATCACAGGAAAGAAATTCGGTGATCCACGGAACCCATTATTGGTTTCTGTTAGATCTGGTGCTCGCGTATCGATGCCAGGAATGATGGATACCATTTTAAATTTAGGTTTAAACGAAACAGTGGTATCGGGATTGGCTGAAATCACACAAAACCCAAGATTTGCTTATGATTCATATCGACGTTTTATCCAAATGTATTCAGATGTAGTTATGGGTCTTGCTAAAAGTAGATTTGAAGAAATCATCGACAAGATGAAAGAAGCACGACATATTCAACAAGATTTAGAGTTTACAGCTGAAGACTTTAAGGAAATGATTAAAGAATTCAAAGCATTTTATAAGCAAGAATTGAAAGAAGCTTTCCCAGATGACCCAAAGGATCAATTATTTGGGGCTATTAATGCTGTTTTCCGTTCATGGGAAAATCCGAGAGCCAACTATTATCGTAAAATGAACAATATTTCTTCTGATTGGGGAACAGCAGTTAATGTTCAATCAATGGTATATGGAAATATGGGAGATAAATCAGGAACTGGAGTTGCTTTCACAAGAAACCCAGCAACTGGAGAGAATAAATTATATGGAGAATATTTAATAAACGCTCAAGGTGAAGATGTTGTTGCGGGAATTAGAACTCCTTCTGAAATTGAAACCTTAAAAGATATTATGCCAAGTGTATATAATCAATTTGTTGAGTTATCATTAAAATTAGAAAACCATTTTAATGACATGCAAGACATTGAATTTACTATTGAAAATGAAAAACTATATTTATTACAAACAAGAGGCGGGAAAAGAACTGCACAAGCAGCATTAAGAATAGCTGTTGAAATGTTTGAAAGTGGCATGATTACCAAGGAAAGAGCGTTAATGCTTGTACAGCCACAACAACTAGACAATCTATTACATCCACAATTTGACCAAGCGGCAATTAAAGAAGCACGTGTTGTTGGAGAAGGCTTACCAGCATCTCCGGGAGCAGCGTGTGGACAAATAGTGTTCAGCGTTGCGGAAGCATTACATGAAAAAAAGAATGGTAAAAAAGTAATTTTGGTTCGATTAGAAACATCTCCAGAAGATATCGAAGGTATGGATATATCTGAAGGCATTTTAACTGCACGAGGAGGAATGACTTCACATGCAGCAGTTGTTGCTCGCGGTATGGGAAAATGCTGTGTTTCAGGATGTAAAACATTAGAAGTATATGATGAAAAAGGCTATTTATTGATTGGTAAAGAAAAATTAGTCAAGGGTGATTGGCTTGCTTTAGATGGTTCTACAGGGTTAATCTATGGTCAAAAAGTTGCAACGGTTCCTGCTACGATTTCAGGAAATTTCGAAAAGTTTATGACTTGGTGTGATGAGATAAGAAGATTAAAAGTAAGAACAAACGCTGACACTCCAAAAGATGCAAGACAAGCTAGAATTTTTGGAGCTGAAGGAATTGGTCTTTGTCGAACAGAGCATATGTTCTTTGAAGTAGATCGTATCAAAGCAATGAGAGAAATGATCGTTGCTGAAACAAAAGAGCAAAGACAGGTTGCGTTAGAGAAACTATTGCCAATGCAAAGAGGAGATTTTGAAGAATTGTTTGAAGCGATGGGAAACTATCCAGTTACCGTTCGTTACCTAGATCCACCACTACATGAATTTTTACCAAGTAATGATGAGGATATCAAGGAAATTGCAACAGAATTAAATGTTCCTTATGATGAATTAGTGGCAAAGATAGAATCATTACATGAATTTAATCCAATGATGGGACATCGAGGATGTCGTTTAGCAGTGTCTTATCCAGAACTTGCTGAAATGCAAACGAGAGCGGTTATTGAAGCGTACATTAACGTCAAGAAACGCAATCCGGAATATAGCGCTGCACCAGAAATAATGATTCCATTGATTGGTGACGCCAAAGAATTAAAATTTGTTAAAAACATTGTAGTAAAAACAGCAGATCAAATTTTGGATGAACATCATATGACTGTTGATTACAAAGTTGGAACAATGATTGAAATACCAAGAGCTGCTATTTTAGCCGATGAAATTGCTGAGGAAGCAGAGTTCTTTAGTTTTGGTACAAATGATTTAACACAAATGACATTTGGCTTCAGTCGTGATGATGCTGGTTCATTCCTTACACAATATTACCAACGTAGAATTTATGAATCAGATCCATTTGCTCGCGTTGACCAAAAAGGTGTAGGTAAATTAATTAAAATGGCAGCAACTTTGGGTAGAGAAGTAAAACCAAGTTTAAAATTGGGCGTTTGTGGTGAGCATGGTGGTGAACCATCTTCCATTGAATTCTTTAACGAAGTTGGTTTGGATTATGTTTCTTGTTCTCCGTATCGAGTTCCTATTGCTCGATTGGCGGCTGCGCAAGCAACAATAAAAGCCAAGAAATAAAAAAATAAATCCCTAATTCAAATTAGGGATTTTTCTTTTTAAGATCGACAAGAGAGTAAACCACAACACTTCAACAAAGACCACAAAACAACCGATGATAATCCCTGCATCCATAAACAAACGTTCATCAAGAATTGTAGTTAGCATTAAGTTGCTTACCCCTGGCAGCTCTGAATAGTTGGATACATAACCAAAAAAGGCATCATTAAATTTTTGTTCGTCGGGGAAAATTATTCGATGGAAGAAGGTAAAGGCGCTATCAAAATCAAGGAAAGCGTAAATAGCAAAAGCCAAACAAACAAATAAAATAATAGCGATTGTGATAACACTATATTGAAATAAAATATTTTTTAAACGTTTATAATAAAAGACGATATATAATATAGAAAGAATGAGCAAAACAAGACAAAGAATTGCCACCGTCTTACCAGCGACATAGAGATCTTTTACATCTTGCATATGATAAATGGCTTGATTAGAAAAAACAGGGATATTATTAATAACAACTTGCATATCATCATTCTTATCCATTAAAAAACGAATAATAACATCAGTAATGTTGTCGAGTTCTGCTTGTGTGTAACCGGAAGCTTCAACGGTATTGTTTTTTTCAAATTCGTATAAATAAAAAGCTTTTGATGAAGTGACCGGGACAGTAACAGCCCAAATAGCGACGACAAGGAGTAAAAGATTCGTAAAAATGATCATAATTTTATCAATTGTTTTCATGATGGTACCTCAAAACAATTATAATATACTAATATATAGATGTAAAGAAAAATTCAAGAAAGAAAGAGCGAATAAAATTATAATAAATCCTCAAATAAAAAGCAAAGATATGTTATAATAATGTAACAAACAACCATTTAAGGAGTAAAAAAATGAGAAAAGTATTAAGTATATTATGGATTGCAATTGTGTTTTTAGTAGGTTGCAGTCATGCCAACACTCAGTTAGAACTAGATCATAGAGGATATGTAATCGAAAAAAATCTAGAATATACAAGCAGCCAAGATGAAGATGCAGTTGTAAAAAACATCATTTTATTAATTGGTGATGGAATGGGCGCTAATCAAGTTGAAGTTGCTCGGCAAATATTGTTACAAGAAGACGAGGGCTTTGACTTTGATAAAGCGGAGTATAAAGCTGAAGTTATTACTTCTTGTTTAGACAATTATGTTACTGATAGTGCGGCAGCAGCAACAGCGTTTGCTACAGGAGTAAAAACCAATTATGAAACAGTAGGCAAAGACAAAGATGGAAACGATTTAAAAACTATCCTTGATTATGCTAAAGAAGCGGGAATGAAAACAGGAATTATTACTGATAAAGGGTTAAATGATGCCACTCCAGCGGCGTTTTCAGTTCATCTTAACAATCGATATCTCTTACAAGACACAATACCTGCACAACAAATCGAAAGCGGTATTGATATCTTTATAGGTGGAGGAGCAGCAACTTACATCGATTATGAAGAAGCAATAAAAGCAGAGGGATATGATTTCATAACAACAAAAGAAGGGTTGTTTAGCACAAAGGCAGATAGAATATTAGCCACTTATTCTTCAGGGAGATTGATGAATCATACAACAGATGTCCCAACATTGGCAGAAATGACGAATAAAGCAATCAATGTATTAGCAAAAAACAAGAAAGGTTTTTTCTTAATGGTTGAAGCGGGGCAAATAGATAATCGTTGTGGCGAAGGAAATATAAAAGAAATGGCGAAATCTGTGCAAGAATTAGATAAAGCTCTAAGAGTAGCGTTGAACTTTGCTCGTAGTAATCAAGAAACGTTGGTGGTTGTCTTAGCAGATCACGAAACGGGGGGACTAATTCTCGGGGATGGAGAACCTGATATTTCTTGGTTTACTGAAGAAACACGATATCATACACCAGTAAATGTTCCGCTGTATGCTTATGGAACACGTAGTAGTTTTTTTGCCAATAAAATTATAGATAATACAGAGGTATTTGAGATTTTAATGGAGTTTTTGAAGTTAAGATAAATAAAAAGCGTTGTTCTTATAGCAACGCTTTTTTTATTTAAAATTCACAATTTTTAGGTGTTCTTGGATAAGGAAGAACATCACGAATGTTTTCTACACCAGTAACATACATAATTAATCGTTCAAATCCTAGTCCGAAACCGGCATGTTTTGTTCCACCAAATTTCCGTAAATTAATGTACCATTGCATTTCCTCTGTTGGAATATGCATTTCCTTCATTCTACTTAATAACACATCCAAACGCTCTTCTCTTTGGCTACCACCAACCAATTCGCCACTACCAGGCACCAATAAATCAACAGCAGCAACAGTTTGTTGGTCATCATTTAGGCGCATATAGAAAGCTTTGATTTCCTTAGGCCAGTTTGTAACAAAAACAGGACCCTTAAAGTGGTCATCAGTTAGATATTTTTCGTGTTCTGTCGCTAAATCATCGCCATATTCGAGACGATTATCAAATTTTCTGTGGGAGTTTTTAATGATTTCAATTGCTTGACGATATTCACAGATACTTATTTTTGAGGCGATTAGGTCTTGTAATTGTTTCATTTTCCCTGGACAAACAAATTGTTCGAAAAACTCCATTTCGTCTTTGGCGTTTTCTAAAATATATGTAATGACATATTTAAGCATTGCTTCCACCAAATTCATATCATCTATCAAATCAGCAAAAGCAATTTCGGGCTCAATCATCCAAAATTCAGACGCATGGCGCTGAGTATTTGAATTTTCTGCTCTAAAAGTAGGGCCAAAGGTATAAACCTTTTTAAATGCGAGTGCAAAGGTTTCTGCTTCTAATTGACCTGAAACAGTCAGATTTGCTGTTTTTCCAAAGAAATCCTTCGAATAATCAATCTTACCGCTGTTTTTTGGAAGATCTTCTAAATTAAGAGTCGTTACTTGAAACATTTGTCCAGCGCCTTCACAATCGCTAGCAGTTATAATAGGAGTATGAACATAAACAAATTCCTCTTTTCGGAAGAATTCGTGAATGGCATAAGCTAAAAGACTACGCACTTTAAAAACAGCATTAAAAAGGGATGTTCTGGGGCGAAGATAAGCTTGTTCGCGTAAAAATTCTCGCGTGTGGCGTTTTGGTTGAATTGGATAATTCTCAGGACAATCACCTTCTAAAAGGATTTCTTTTGCATGAAGTTCGTATGCTTGTTTAGCGTTAGGAGTTAAAACGACAATTCCGCGAACAGTTAAAGCACAGCCTACCCTATATTTGGAAATTTCATCAAAATTGATGATATTCTTGTCGTATACAATTTGAACGTTATTGACGGTAGAACCATCATTCAAATTGATAAACCCAAACTCCTTTTGATTTCGATTTGTTCTAATCCAACCTTGAATGACAACTTCTTTTTTTTCATAATCCATCATTTGTTTTGTTAATTTGCTAACACTAATTTTCATATTTTCCTCCTTAACTATATAAAAAAAGCCCTTGAAATATTTCCAAGGACTGTTGTTTGCAGCGGTACCACCTTAGTTTCATAAAAACATATGACACTCATATACTAGTAACGATAGCAACGGCTGGGTCTACTTCATTTCTTCCAGCGGCTCAGAATGTTCTTTTACCAAGTTTTATAATGGGTTTTCACTATCCCCACCTCACTGAAATAAAATTGTTGGTTACTTTTTTCATCATAGCCTATATAATTGTATGTATCTTAACATAAGTTTAATATAAAGTCAAATGCTTAACAAATTATCTTTGTCGATTTCTAAAAAAACTAATATCAATCACTTCAACCTTTTGTCGATTACCTAAGCCTAAAAGTTTGTCGAGACCATAATAAACAAACCCAATCACAAGAGTAACAAAAATTAAAACAATTATATTTTGTAACACTTGGTTTAATCCTTGGGTATCTATGTTGATGAATTCATAAGGATAATTTGCGCCAGAAGAATATGGACTTCCCAGCTTTGCATAGGTGAATATGAAAGCACCATATAAACATAAATAAACTAAAGAAAATAGAGGTGTTGACCAAGTTTGTGTTCCCTTTTGATCAAATAAAAAGTAATCGATTAAAAATCCGATCGGAATGATGAAGTGAATAATAAGATCTTTAAAACCTAAAACATCATAACCAGGAGTTTCTAATTCTAAAAATGCAGGGAGTAAAACAAAAGCATAAACGAGGCAAGTAATAGTAATAGCAATCATCGCGAGTGATTTAAGTTTATATATCCCTGGTGAAAACTCTTTTTTAAAGATGAATTCCTTTCCTATCATATATAATAAAATTAGGACACAAAAAATATTGGTTTGAATTGTATAATAAAGAAACATTTGGGGAGCGAAAGCTCCTTCTGGGTTCCAAACACTTAACAATATTCCCACAACTCCCAACGAAAACAAGACAAAGCGATATATAAAAATCGCTAATTTATTATCAATTCGCATAATTTCACCCCTCTCATTTTAGCATAAATAAAAACAAATGCAAACAATTAAAAAGATTTATATTTAAAAACTAATAAAAATTTGTTATAATATTGATACTAGTGGGGGACATATATGTTTTTACCAATCAGTAAAAGAGAATTATTAGATAGAAAAATTACGACAGTAGACTTTGTGCTGATAACTGGGGATGCTTACATCGATCATCCTTCTTTTGGTGTGGCGATTATATCTCGCGTTTTAGAAGCGCAAGGATATACGCTCGCAATATTAGCACAACCTAAATGGGAAATAGATGATGACTTTATTCAATTTGGCAAGCCTAATCTTGGTTTTTTGATTACTTCGGGAAACCTAGATTCGATTGTCAACAACTATACTGTAAGTAAGAGGCGAAGAGATAAAGATAGTTATTCTCCGGGGGGAAAAATTGGTTTAAGACCGGACTATGCTGTCACGGTATATGGCAATATAGTGAGAAGATTGTTTCCTAATAGTCCAATAATTCTTGGTGGAATAGAGGCATCTTTAAGAAGGCTAGCCCATTATGATTACTTGCAAAATAGATTAAAAAAATCAATATTAATCGATTCACAAGCAGATATTATTTGCTATGGGATGAGCGATCAGATTATCGTAGAGGTTGCAGATGCATTAAAAAGCGGTTTAAAAATAGCAGACATTATTTATCTTCGAGGAACTGTTTGGAAAACAAAAGATAGAGCCTTATTGCCAACCAAACACACCTTGTTACCAAGCTATAAAGAGATAAACAAAGACAAATTAAAATACGCAGAAAGTTTCGATATTCAATATAATAACACAGACGCCATAAATGGAGATGTTTTAGTCGAATCTTATGATGATTGTTATGTTGTTCAAAATCAAGCAGCATTACCAATCACAAGAGAATATTTAGATTGGGTTTACAGTCTAAATTATGAAAGAAATTATCACCCGATATACACAGAACCCATTCCTGCTATTGAAGAAATTAAGTATAGTATTGCCATTAATCGTGGTTGTATGGGAAGTTGTTCTTTTTGTGCTTTAACATTTCACCAAGGGCGAATTATTCAATCTAGAAGTAAAGAATCGGTTGTTGATGAGGCAAAAAGAATCATCAATGATAAGGGTTTTAAGGGCTATATTCATGATATAGGAGGTCCAACAGCGAATTTTTATGTTCGTGCATGCAACACACAAGAAGAGTTTGGCGCTTGTAAAAATAAAAAATGCTTGTCACCAACGAAGTGTAAGAACTTGATTGTTTCTCATAAAGAATATTTGGAAATTCTTAGGTCGGTTAGAGGCCTAGATAAAGTGAAAAAAGTATTTGTACGAAGTGGAATTAGATATGATTATTTAATGTACGATAAGAACGATGAATTTTTTGAAGAATTGGTTCAACATCATATTTCGGGTCAATTGAAAGTTGCTCCAGAACATGTAAGTTCACGCGTGCTAGATTATATGCAAAAGCCTCACTTCGATTTGTACGAAAAGTTTTCTAAAAAATACTATGAGATTAATCAAAGGTTTGGGAAGAAACAATTTCTTGTTCCTTATTTAATGAGCAGCCACCCAGGCTGTGAATTAAGCGATGCAATAGAGCTAGCGGAATATTTACATAAAAATAGAATTCATGTTGAACAAGTACAAGACTTCTATCCAACACCAGGGACATTATCAACATGTATGTATTATACAGAAGTTGATCCGCGAACAATGAAAAAAATTTATGTTGCTAAAACAGGACATGAGAAAGCGTTGCAGCGAGCTTTAATGCAATATAATAAGGAAAAAAACTATGTTTTAGTAAAAGAGGCTTTAGAGACTGCCAATAGGAAAGATTTGATAGGTAATAATGATAAGTGTTTAATCAAATATAAAAAAACATTTAATAAATACTAGCAATATGTTATAATGATAAAAAAATAGAGGAGATGGGAAGCGATGGCATACAAAGCACTATATAGAACGTATAGGCCGCAAAAATTTAGTGAAGTTATAGGTCAAGAAGTGATTGTAAAAACCTTGCAAAACTCGATTGATACGGGTAAAATAAGCCACGCTTATTTATTTAGCGGTCCTCGGGGAACTGGTAAAACAACAATCGCAAGAATTTTTGCAAAAGCGTTAAATTGTGAAGAGGGTCCTACGAGTGAACCTTGTTGCAAGTGTGTTTCTTGTCGTGAAATTGCTGAAAGCAATAATCCTGATGTGATAGAAATCGATGGTGCTAGCAATACTGGAGTGGATGATATTCGGGAAATCAGAGAAAAAGTCAAGTTTTTACCAGGTGGATCTAAATATAAAGTTTATATCATTGATGAAGTACACATGTTAAGTCAAAGCGCTTTTAATGCTTTGCTAAAAACATTAGAAGAACCACCAAAACATGTAATCTTTATTCTAGCAACAACGGAACAGCATAAAATATTACCTACGATTATATCAAGATGTCAAAGGTTTGATTTTAAATCTCTGACAGTTAATGAAATTGTTGGTTTAATAGATCGTGTAGCCGATGAAGAAGATATAAAAATCACAAAAGAAGCAAAAATTGCGATTGCTGAAAGTGCTGAAGGTGGAATGCGTGATGCATTAAGTTTTCTAGATCAAGCAATATCTTTAAGTGATGAAGAAATTACCATTGAAGAAGTGAATAATGTAACAGGAAATTTAAGTTATGATAAAACGATTCAAATAGCAAAGTTTTTTGAAACAAAAGAAATAGGGCAAGCATTAAAAACGGTTAATGAATTAATCAACTTAGGAAAAGAAGTGAATAAGATTGTCAACGCATTGTTACAATTTTATCGCGATGTGTTGATGTATCGTAATGTTGATACATCGTTGTTTTCTCGCTATATTTTCCAAAAAGAAGAATTTAAACAATTTGTTGCAGCAGTAAGCATTGAAAAAGTATTTTACTATATCGATGTTTTAAGCGATGTGCAAACTAAAATCAGATTATCAACAACACCGCATATTTACTTAGAAGTTGCGTTGATAAAGATGATAAATGTTAGTGGAGATGACTTAAATTTAATTAAAAAAATTGGTGAGTTAGAAGAAAAAATTAACAATCTAAATATTAGCGATGTTCAAACAGTATCAAACGCATATTCTTCTTCAGGAGATACAGAAAAGCTTCTTGTTGTTGAAGAAAAGATTAATCGTGTTATTAATGAATTGAGTAAAATGGAATTGCCACAAATGATTCAAAAGGTAAAAGATTTGGCACTTGAAACACCAAGAAGCAGTAATGGCTTAATTGATGATATGAAAAAAGATTTGTTGAAAATTAAAGAAGATGTTGAATTGTTAAAAGTAACCTCTTCTAATGGCAACAATAATAGCGAAGATGTCAATGAAAATTTACTAGAGAGAATGGAAATACTCGAACAAAGAATAAAAATCACAAACAAGATGGAAATAGATTATCAAGACATTGCTAAAAAAGTGAAAGAACTATTGTTGCCAGAAAAACAAGAAGTAACAATAGACTATGACTTGATTACAAGTAAAGTTTTAGATGAGATAAACAACAAGAGACCGCCTATTCAAGAGGTTAATTATCAAGAAATCATGGATAAAGTAGAAGCCTTGATTAACGATAAGGCAAAACAAAGCGAGGATCAACCCAAATCAAACACAGATTTTTCTAAACTTTTTGATGAAAAAGCAAAGGATTTGGGAGTAAAAGAAAGATTGGAATATCTTGAAGATAAGGTTAGTAAATTGCTTTCTGGAGCCTATGCTAGCCAAACCGTTGGCGGAAAGAAAGTACATGGTAAAATTAACGAGAATCAAATCGTTTTATTTGGTCGTGACTTGGTTGATGTTGATGATATTGATAAACGTGCAGACAAAGAGAAATTTGACTTTGGTGAATTAACAAAAGAGCCAGAACAAGAAAAAACTGCTGAGCAGGTTCAAGAAAAAGTTGAGGAAACTCCTTGGGAAGAAAAGCAACACATTCAAGCGCCAACAAATCAAACAAGATTTGTACAAGAGACGAATCAGGAAAAGCCAAAATCGCAAGTAATTATAACAAAATCAACAGAACCAAAAAAAGAAGCCAATATGGGAATATTTTCTGCTGAAAGTCAAGCGCTTGGCGAGAAGTTAATCGCTGAAAAGAAAAAAACAGTAGAAAATATCATCTCGGCGAAGGAAACCTCACCAAAACTAGAGACGAGAATTCCACCAGAAAAGCCATTACGATATGAAGACTTAGACGAATTCGAGAAGTTTGATGTTAAAGTGGTTGAAAGAATATTAAATAATTCTCAGTCTAAGAAAAAAGAAAGCAAAGAAAAATTAATTAGAATTACAGAACAATGGAAAAACATCACTCAAAATGTGTCTTATGAAAAGCAAAATATTGCGGAAGTACTATCAGAAGGTGAGGTTGTTGTTGTGGGGGATAATGAAATTATTGTTGCTTTCAAGAGTGCAACTATTTGCAATCAAGCAATGCGTAGACCGTTTAGGCGAGAAGCAATCAATATTATTCGAGATTGCTTGGGAAGTAAATATATATATTTAGCGTTACCGTGGAATATATGGCTTGATAAGCGTAAAGAATATGTAGATCAATATTATATGGGATCAAGCCAGCCAAAATTAAAACCAATAGAAGATGCCTCTTTAAATGTTGGTTTTGAAAGGGAAGTTGTTAAACCCGAGGATGAGCTTTTAGGGAGTTTAAAAGAACTTTTTGGAAACTTAGTGGAAACAAAAAAATAGGAGAAAATTATGAATCAACAAGCTTTGATGAAAAAAATTAAAAAAATGCAAGACGAAATGGTGGCAACACAGCAAGAAATTGATGGTACAATCTTTTATGCTTCAAGTGGTGGCGTTGTCAATGTTGAAGTTTTAGGAACAAAAGAAATTGCGGCGATTAAGGTTTCTGATGAGTTTACAATTGAATCGCGAGATGATTTTGAAATGTTATCAGATATGATTGTAGCAGCATGTCAAAAAGCATATAAGGAAATAGAAAAAACAACCAAAGAAAGAATGCAAAAATACAACGATATGCTTGGTGGATTTGGTGGGCTTTTCTAAGCGCAGACAATGAGATATCCTAATGCATTAACGAAACTTATCGAAAATTTTCAAATGTATCCAGGTATAGGGCCTAAAACAGCAGAAAGATTGGCGCTATTTACAATTCAAAAGTTATCTCCAGAAAAAGTAAAAGCCTTTAGTGATTCATTAAAAGAAGCGTTGGAGAAAATTAAAAAATGTGAAGTTTGTGGCAACATTGCTGAGAATAGTCTATGTGAAGTTTGCAGTTCGCCGACTAGAGATGATGTTTTAATGATTGTTGAGAGTGCGAAAGATGTTCTTGTTTTTGAGAAAACCAATCAATATAATGGAAAGTATCACGTTCTTGGAGCGTTAATATCACCATTAAATGGAGTATCTCCTGAAGATATAAATTTAAAAACACTGATATCTCGGGTAGAAAAAGAAGAAATTAAAGAAATAATCATTGCAACTAGTGCCAATATTGAAGGAGAAATGACAGCACTTTATATAAAAAATATTCTTGAGGGAAAAGATGTTTCCGTTACAAGAATTGGATATGGTTTGCCAGTTGGTGGAGACATAGAGTATGCTGATGAAGTCACTTTGATAAAGTCATTAGAGGGAAGAAAAAAGTTATAACTATAGAGGAGAGAAAAATATGCAGTTTATTGTAGACTTTTTTACGAACATGGATAGTAAAGTGGAGGGATTTATTAAACCGATTATCGGGTGGATTACAGATTTCTTTGCTAAGGAAGGGTATTTTATCTTTTTAGTTATTGTGGTATTTATTGTGGTTTTATTATTGGCGGGATTAATTGGAATGTTGAGAAAAGCTAAATTTTTATTCTTTTTATTATTACTAGCTGCTGTCATTGCTTATTTGTTGTGGCAATTTGTCGTGCTGTAATGAAAACAAACTCTTAAGAGAAGTCTTGAGAGTTTTTGTTTTTTACCAGTCACAAAGCAAGCAAAAGGAAAATATCATTTAGAAAAAATATGTTTTTTAGAAAAGCAAAAACAAAAAGCAAAAAGAAACATAGTAAATAGCAAGATTTTTAAAAATAAGGCTTTCATTATTTATTGTAAAATGGTATAATTAAATGTAAAAATAGTGTGATAAGGAGTTCTAGAGATGGAAGAAAACAAAAACATGCAAACAAAGCAAAATGCTCAAAAAGGCATAGAAGTTACTTTGAAAAACTTGACAAAAGAGTTTACGGATAAAACGGGTAAGATAACTGTTGCCGTAAATGATTTTAATGTCACGATCCCCGCGGGGAAACTAATAGGATTGCTTGGGCCTTCAGGATGTGGGAAATCAACAACTCTTTATATGATTGCAGGATTACACAAACCAACCGGAGGAAGCATTTTCTTTGATGATGAAGATGTTACGCTATTGCCACCAGAAAAAAGAGGAATAGGATTAGTATTCCAAAATTATGCATTATACCCTCATATGACAGTAAAACAAAATATTTTATTTCCATTGGAAAACATGAAAATTCCAAAGGCGGAAGCATTAGAAAGAGCCCAAGAAATGGCTGAATTGGTTCATATTGGCGAACTTATGGAAAGAAAACCAAGCCAATTGAGTGGCGGGCAGCAACAAAGAGTTGCCATTGCTCGAGCATTGGTAAAATATCCACGAGTATTATTATTAGATGAACCACTTTCAAACCTTGACGCTAGATTGAGACTACAAACACGCGAAGAAATCAAACGAATTCAAAGAGAAACGGGAATTACAACGGTGTTTGTTACACACGATCAAGAAGAGGCAATGAGTATTTCTGATGAAATTGTAGTAATGAATGAAGGAATCGAACAGCAAATGGACCACCCACAAAAAGTATATGATGAACCGATTAATTTATTTGTAGCTAAATTTTTAGGGAATCCACCAATTAATGTTATCGAAGGAAAAATCGAAAATAAAAAATTAATGTTAATCAATGATGTTTTAATTGAAGATAATATTGATTTTCCTAATCAAGAAGTTTCTATCGGCATACGACCTGAATTTTTTGAAACAAACGAAAAAGGAAAGATTGAAGCAACCATAGAAATTGTTGAACATATTGGTAGAGATAATATGATTATTAGTCGTATAAGAGGCTATGATAAACCATTTAGAGTGATAGTTCCAAGTGGATTAGGGATAATGCCTGGAGCCAGCATTACATTTAGTTATTCTAAAATTTTTGTCTTTAATAAAGAGACAGGAAGGAGACTAATTTAATGCTAGAGTACAAAAAAGATGGATGGAAGGCGGCAATATCGTTAGCTCCAGGGTTGATATTGTTAGCAATCTTTACGTTTTGGCCAATTCTAAATGCATTTAGAATGGCATTTATGAACGACTATAGCATGTCTAGTGGTAAATGGGATGGAGTAGGAATTAGAAACTTTATCTATATCTTTAAAGATCCAACGTTTTGGACGGCTTTAAAGAATACCAGCATTATGGTTTTTATTTCTGTACCAATTACCATTATCCTTGGATTGCTTATATCTGTGGGTTTAAACTCAATCAAAAAATTACAAAGTACGTTTCAAACAGTTTTCTTCTTGCCTTATGTTACAAACACAATAGCACTAGGCTTGGTATTTGGAGCAATGTTCCATCAATATGATGGTTTTATTAACCAGATATTTGATCAAAACACAAGCTGGATTGGTGCTGGGGCATCTTATACCAATGCTATGATTGTTTTGATGATTTATACCGTTTGGAATGGGTTAGCATTTAAAATAATTGTCTTTTTATCAGGCCTTCAAAGTATTGATAAACAATATTATCAGGCAGCACAAATCGATGCTACACCAAGAAGAAGAGTTTTCACAAAAATTACAGTTCCCCTATTATCACCAATGATTTTATATATTACTATCACGTCTTTAATAGGAGCGTTTAAAGCATACAGTAGTGTTATTTCAATTTTTGGCACTGGTAAATATGGACCAGGAGCCGATCCGAAATTATTGATTACGGTTGTAGGTTATGTTTATGAAAAATTATGGGCTTCAGGAGTTCCATTAGGCGAAGCTGCTGCAGGAAGCTTGATTTTATTTGCAATAATATTGGCGATCACGATTGTTCAACTTCAAGTTGGCAAAAAACGTGTTCATTACTAGGAGGTTGCTATGAATCATTCAGAATTATTCTTAGATCCAAAGCAAATGAAAATATATAAGACTAAAAAAATATTGTTCTCTGTTGTCTTGTATTCTTTCCTCGTAGCAATTGCTTTATTCATTATCGTACCATTTTATTATATGCTAGTAACTTCGTTAAAGACAGTTGGAGAGATTAACTCAGATCAGTTTATCTTTTTCCCAAGATCTTGGATGTGGGAGAACTATTCAGAACTATTTACGAACAAGAATGGAACCATTACAAGTGGAATATCCCTATTAAGTATGTACAAAAATACGATACTAGTCGCGATATTAACAACATCAGGAACCATCGTCACTGTCGTTTTATCAGCATTCGCTTTCGCAAGATTGAACTTCAAAGGGCGAGAATTGATATTCAGTGTTTTATTAATGACAATGATGATTCCAGGAGAGATTTATGTCATCACGAATTATCAAACAATCGGTTCACTGGGGTGGAGAAACTCCTATCAAGCACTAGTACTGCCTTTTGTTACAAGTGTATTTTATACATTCTTCTTAAGACAAACGTTCAAACAAATACCAAATGAATTATACTTAGCAGCAAAAGTTGATGGAACAACTGACTTTGGATATTTGTTGAGGGTTATGATTCCTATTGCCAAAGCAACCATCATTACCATCATTATATTGAGTATGATAGGGACTTGGAATGCCTATGTATGGCCTAGTTTAGTGACAAATGACAAGGGAATGTATTTGGTAAGTAATGGGTTGCTAGAAATGTTTAAAGGAAAGGTTGAACAGTCTGGACCAGATTCGATTTTAAATGTCCAAATGGCGGGTTCAACAATGATAACAGTTCCATTGCTAATCGTGTTTATCGTACTAAGGAAGTATATCATGAGCGGTGTTTCGCGAAGTGGTATTAAAGGCTAGTTAACAAAGCAAGAAGCTTGTTATATATAAAATATAAAATATTAGAAAGGGAAGAAAAAATGAAAAAATTTTTAATCTTATTGGTTGTTTTGGTTGGTGCGATCGCATTGACGGGATGCAAGAAAAATGAATTTGACGCGGAATTTGAAATTATTTCTGTTGCTGATTTAAAAGCAGAACAGGAAATTAACATCAGTTTTAGAGTTCCATCAGGTATCATTTCAACAGCACTTGCTACATTATTGGAGGAATTCAAAGTTGAATGGCCTAATATAAATGTAGAATTAATTGCTGAATCGGGAGGATATAATGATGTCCGCAAATTGACAATTCTTGATTTGAACAATGGAATTGGGCCAACAATGGTTATTGGATATCCAGACCATTTTGCTGAATATTTTTCAGGAAATCATTTAATTAATTTACAAAACTTTATCACGAGCGATCTTGAGGGAGTCGGCGAAGATGATGACTTCGTATTAGAAGACTTCTTAGAATCTTATTTGGATGAAAATAGAATCGCTGACGAAGGTGATGATTTGTATGGCTTACCATTTAACAAATCAACAGAAGTTATGATTTATAATAAAACTTTCTTTGAACACATGAATTATACAGTTCCAACAACATGGGCTGAAGTTAAAACATTATCTGAAAAGATTCTTGTTGATGTTGCTGCCGGCAAGGCAGACGATGTAATTACATTTGGTGAAGGTGAAAAAACACCATCGCAATATTTAACAGATGGAATGTTTATTCCAATTGCATATGACTCAACAAGTAATGCTATCATTACAGCTGCACGTCAATGGGGTGGAGCTTACACCGAAAGAGCGACCATTGAAAAAGGATATGCCGTATTTAATAATGATCAAGTAAAAACTGCATTAACATTCTTCCAAGGAATGGCTAATGATGGATTATTTGCTGTTGCTGAAAACTTTGGTGAGAGTTATGCTTCTAATGCGTTTAAATTAATCAAATGTGTTATGACTATTGGTTCAAGTGCTGGTGTTGGCTACAACGTTCCTGAAGGAAATAAATTCCAAATTGGGGTAGCGCCAATTCCTTATAACACAGCAGAAGCAAAATATGTTATTCAACAAGGAACAAACGTAGCGATTTTAGGCCAATCAACAAACGTTCAACGTTCTGCTGCATGGCAATTAGTTAGATTCTTATTATCAAGCGAGAATACAGCTAAATTCGCAATGGCTACAGGGGGTTACTTGCCAGTTAGAAAATCATCATATGAGACGGCAACTTATCAAGAGTATTTAACAACTCCTCCAGTAGATAAGATTAATCATTCGATGTCAGCAAATGTAGGACTACAATATCGTAACACATATAATTTCTTTGTAGACGATGCATTCGTTGGTTCTACTGCCATTCGTGATGCTGTAGGCTCAATGTTTAGTGCAATTATCGTTAATAAAAAAGATATTGCTGAGGCGATTCAAGATACACTGAACGAATTAGGACCTAAATATCAAAAATAATGAAAAACTTAATTTTTAAGTTCACAAAACTATTTAGCTTAATACTAGTATTATCGCTTGCTTTTATGTTTGCTGGTTGTAAAGAACCAGAGATAGAAGAGCCAGAAATAAAAGAAATCGACACGAGATATACCGATGAACTAGAATTAAAATCTACATATGTAAGCAAAAGCTTTATAAACAATGGCATAGGTGAAGTAAGGTTATCACAGACTGTTGATGGAGACACTGCACATTTTGTTGATAAAAGTTCGGGTATAAGATTTACTGCTCGTTTTCTTTGTATCAACACGCCAGAATCAACGGGACGTATCGAACCGTGGGGTAAAGAAGCAAGTAAATTTGTTGCAGACATTTTATCTAGTGCTGAGGTGATTGTTTTAGAAGCAGAAAAAATAGGATCTCCTGCTGAATTAGACACAACAGGAGGACGATATCTTGCCTATGTTTGGTATAAACCAAATAATGAAGCTAAATTTAGATTGTTGAATTTAGAGATTGTTGAACAATGTTATTCCAACTTTACCGGGGTTGCTAGTGATTCAAAGTACGGAGAAGACTTTGATTTAGCAGCATTAAAATCGTATACAATAAAACGAAGAAAATTCGGCGAGGATGATCCTAATTTTGATTATTCAAATGAAGTAAAAGAAATTACCATTGCTGAATTAAGAAACAATTTTACGGATTATAGCTCAGGAACTAAATTAAAAATTACGGCTCGAGTTATGAGAATGATTGGGGATAACTTATATGTTGAAGACTTAAGTGAAACCTGGAATGAAACTCGTAATGTGTATGAAACGGCAGGAATCTACATGTTTAGTGGATATGGTAGTGGCTTAGCGGTTCTAAACATTGGCGCGATTATTTCTTTTGAGTGTCAATGTGTTGATAACGATACATACGGCAAGCAATTAACAAATCCCTCCAAAGTAAAGATAATCGAAAATGCTTCTGAGTTCATCATAAAAGAATTTTCAGGTAAAGAAACAATTGACATGGCGTCTTATGAAGGCTTTGTTATTAGTATTGCTGAATATAAAGTAACAAACGTCAATGAACCGGATGAAGAAGGAGCTTTCACTATTTATGGAAAGACTTCTAGTGGACAATCCATTAACATTAGGATTGATGGAGCGGTCTATCCAAAGCCAAAAGCTTCAACAATCGAAATTGGAGCCACGTATAGTGTGATAGGTGGAGTATCTAAATTTAATAAGACTTTTCAAATTATGATTGGGAATCAAAAAAATCAAGGACTAAATGATTTAATCAAAAAATAATATAGGAGGAAAAGAAATAATGTATATTTTAAAGCGCAGCGCAAAAAGACTTTTCTTAGTACTAATTGCATTTGCTTTAAGTTTTGGATTAATCGGATGTAAAGGTAAAGATGAAGAACCAACATTGCAAGAAACGTTAGAAACTGCTGTTGGTAGCATCGTAATGGAAAATATTGCAACACTTGCTTCTAATCTTGTTTTACCGGAAAAAGCAGGCGGAGAATACGACATCGTTTGGACTATTTCTGAGAGTGAATATGCAGAAATTGGTACGAATAGAAGTGGCGCGCCAATGATCAAGGTTTCACGCCCTGAATCATCACTAGGCTATCAAAAATTTACCGTTACCGCAACCATCTCTAAAGATGATGCGACTGCTAGTCGTGAATGGGAAGGCTATGTAAAACCATTAGCTGAAGGTATTCAAGTGTTAACTGCAGCCGGCGTTAAAGCAGCTGAGGTTAATACAACCGTTTTAATTACTGGTAAAGTTTTAATCATTTGTAAGAACGCAGGATTCTGGGTTGCTGATGAAACGGGTGCTGTATATGTATATGGTGCTGTTGGCGATGTTCAAATCGGCGATACAGTGACTGTTAGTGGAAGCAAAACAATTTATTACACGTTGGTAGAAATTGAAAATCCAGGAATCACCATCGATGAAGAAGGCGATGGAACTTATCCATATGCTGACGTAGCAACAGTGGGAACGGTAGATGATATTTTTGCTTTTGAAAGCACAGATCAAGAAAAATACGGAAAAGTAATGACGATTGAAGGAACAATCGTTGATGATCCTACGGGTGATTACACGTATGCTATTCAAGATTTTAAATCAGGAAAAGCGGTTACTGTTTATAACTCTAACACAAATAATGATGCTTTAGACAAACTAAAAGATATGAAAGGCCAATATGTTAAAGCAACAGTTGTTGTTTATGACTTCCATTCAAAAGGTTATTGGCGTGTTCTAACGATTGCTTCTGAAATTGAAGCAGCAGAAATCCCAGTTTTAAGCGATCAAGAAAAGGTTGCAACAACAAAAGAACAATTAACAACAGCATTTGATGGCAAAACTATTTATGCTGATATCGCCCTTCCAACAACTAATGATTTTGAAGGCTTAACAATTAGTTGGGTTTCTGATAAACCAGAAGTTTTAAGCGCTGAAGGCGTTAAGGGAACATCGACAGAGATTGAAAATGTTGTAAAATTAACAGCAACCATTACGGCAGGATCATTAACTGACACGGTTGAAGTTACAATCAATGTCTTTATGATAGCAAAGACTAATGTAAAATATGCATTATACACAAGCGACTTAGGTGGAGATACTGTATGGCTAGAAGGTAAAATTATTGCTCTAGACGTTGATGGATACTTCTATTTAGCTGATGAGACAGGTGTAATTTATGTTAGAACTAAGTTAACTGATGGTGTTGCTTTAGGCGATAGCGTTAAAGTGATTGGTAAAACATCGTTCTATAACAATAAGAACAAACAATATGCAAGACAAATGGCAGCAAGTTCAATCATTAAATTGGAGACGGAAGTGACACCAATCGCGGCAATTCCGGCGATGATTTCTGACTTCCCAGCACTAGATGTAGCGGATGGCTTATTAACGGAATTAGGCTATGCACAAATCAAGGGTAATAGTGCTTATGGTAAGATTATTGAAATCACAGGATATGTTCAATTAAGAGGAACATATGGTAATATCTACTTATGTGAAACAGCGGAAGAAACAGCAGCTGGTATTTACTACTATTACAAATCTATCGATCAAGATGCAATCAAAGCATTGGTTGGTAAATTAGTGAAGTTCACATGTGTAGTTTATGATGCTTCTTCTACAGAAGGTTGGAGATTAGGATCATGCTTAAGCTATGAAGAAGTAACGACTCCAATCGCATTCGAACCGACGCCAGGAGCTATTACAGTTGCTGAAGCAATCGCGGCAGCAAAAGATTCAGCAGTTATCGTTGAAGGTATAGTAAAGGCTACATCAGGAGACGGAATTCTTGTTGAAGATAACACCGGTAGTATTTTTGTTTATGATAAGACACTAAAGGGATTTGTTCCTGGTGATGTTGTTAGTGTTTCTGGTAAAAAGGGAGAATACAATTATGCTCCTCAAATCGGTAGCGCAACAGTTACTCGTAAGGGAACAAGCTCTTATGTTTACACATATGAAACAAAGACATTAGCTGAAGTGAATGCTATGAGCAATGAAGATAAGACAATCTTTGGTAAGGTGTTCAAAATTACAGGAACATTAGTAGCAAGTGGAAACTACGTTAACATTAAATTTGGTGATGTAACACAAAACCTATATAATGATGCGTTCAACCTATCAATTTTAAAACCATTTGTAGGACAAGAAGTAGAATTATTGGTTGTTATTTATAACTATTATGCAAAAAATTCAGTTTATAATTTAACTCCTATTGCAGTTACAATAAAACCTGTAACTCCTGCAGCATAACAAAAAAAGTAAGTCTTAGCGCTTTTGCACTAAGACTTTTTTTATGAAAAGAAGCATTATCATTTGCGAATTATATGCAAATGTGGTAAAATAAACTTATATAATAGGAGGAATGTATGCAATATAGAAAGTGGTATAACAAAGATATTACAACATCTACTTTAGGATTTGGAGCAATGAGGCTAAAAGTTATCAATGATGAAATTGATGAAGACAAGGGTCTAGCGTTGATAGACGAAGCATACAAAAGCGGAATTAATTATTTTGATACTGCCGTTCCCTATACTGATGGTAAAAACGAAACATTTGTTGGAAAAGCGTTAAAACGATATCCGCGAGATAGCTTTTATCTAGCAACAAAACTAACAATTAGGTTGTATAAAACCAAAGAAGAATTAGAAAAAGTAATAGATAGTCAGTTACAAAATTTACAAACCGACTATATTGACTTTTATTTAATGCATGCCTTAAATAAGAATACATTTCAAACCATTAAAGAATGGAAGATTATGGAAATTGTTGAAGAGTGGAAAAAAGCGGGTAAAATAAGACATATTGGGTTTTCATTCCATGATGACTATGAAACATTCAAAGAGATTGTAGATTATTATGATTGGGATTTTTGCCAAATACAATTAAACTATATGGATGATGAGATTCAACAAGGAATAAAGGGCTATCATGATCTTGTGAAGCGACAAATACCAGTTGTTATTATGGAACCAGTCAAAGGAGGCAAGCTTGCTTCTTTCAATGAAGATGTAGCACAAAAGTTTAAAGAGTATGCTCCACAAGCTTCGCTATCTAGCTGGGCAATGAGGTGGGTAGCGTCTCTTGATGGAGTTAAGGTCATTTTAAGCGGAATGAACGAAATGGAACAATTAGAAGACAATCTAAAAACCTTCAGTGATTTTAAAAAGCTAAATGTGACAGAACAAAAGCTAATTGAGCAAGTGAAAGAAAGCTTGAAAAAAATTACAGAAGTCGGCTGTACAAATTGTCAGTACTGTATGCCGTGTACGGTTGGTGTTAATATCCCTGGTAATTTCAGAATTTTTAACGATTATGCAATGTATCGATCAGAAGGTGATGCGAAATGGCATTATCATGATTTCATCAATAAAAAAGCAAACGCTAGTTTGTGTATTGAATGCGGTAAATGTGTTCCTCAATGCCCACAGGGGATTGACATTCCTAATGAACTAAAACGAATGTTAACCATTCTTCCTTTTTTGGAATAAAGGAATAGTAAATGATTGGAAGCATTGTTGAGACAAAACGAATTTTAGACAAATATAGTCTACAAGCAAAGAAGAAATTAGGGCAAAACTTTTTAATTGATGGGAATATTGTTCATAAGATTGTAACTCAAATCAACGTATCAAAAGAAGATGGCGTTGTTGAGATAGGCCCCGGAATTGGTGCAATGACAGAAATGCTTCTAAAACAAGCAGATAAAGTTTTATGTTATGAGATTGACAAGGATATGGTTAGGATACTTACCGAAGAACTTTCTTGTGATAGCCTACTTATTAAAGAGGAAGATTTCTTAAAAGCGGATTTGATTGAAGATTTAAAAAGTTTTAAGCCAGGGCAAAGAGTGGTGGTTGTTAGTAATTTACCATACTATATTACAACACCGATTATCTTTAAACTGCTTGAAGAGGAAAACGCAATTGAAGAGTTTTATTTTATGGTACAAAAAGAAGTTGGTTTGCGATTAACAGGGAAACCAAAGACAAAAGAGTATAATAGTTTAAGCGTTTTAATTTCTTTTCAAGCAGAAGCAAAATTGCTATTTGAAGTGAAACGAAATTGCTTCTATCCTGCGCCTGATGTGGATAGTGTAATCATAAGCTTGAAAAAGACAAGAAACGATTACGGCGTAAATAACAAGGCTAAATTCGCAGAATTTGTTCAAAGCTTGTTCGCCATGCGACGTAAAACAGTTGTTAACAACCTCATGGCTAAATATTCGCTTCCACGCAGTAAAATTCTAAATGTTTTGCTAGAACAAGGATATAAAGAAACACTAAGAGCGGAAGAATTATCTGTTGAAGAAATTGTAAATTTATATAAAATATTCGCTTCGTAGGTGAAATGAATGAGAACCAAGCAAAATTGTAAAATTAACGTAGGTCTGAAAGTCTTAAACAAAAGAACAGATGGGTATCATAATTTAATATCGGTTTTTGTTCCTGTTCGTTTGTATGATACATTAAGCTATCGACTTACTAGTAGTAAAATAGTGGTAAAAACAAAAGCAATACCACAAGAGAAAAACATCGTTTATAAAACGGCTAAGCTTATGCATGAAAAATATGATGTTAAAAAAGGAATTCATATTGGTATAAGAAAAAGAATTCCGATTGCTGCAGGGCTCGGAGGTGGAAGTGCAGACGCAGCGATGACGATTAAAATGCTTAATAAAATGTGGGGGTTGAACTTATCATTTGAGGAAATGAGCAAGTTAGGAGAAGAAATTGGTAGCGATGTTCCCTTTTTTGTTCAAAACGAACTTGCAGTTGTTCGTGGGCGAGGCGAAGACGTAGAAAAGTTAGATAGTTCAATAAAACTTTTTCTACTATTAATTAAACCTGATTTTGGTTTTCAGACAAAAGCAATTTTTGCTAATCTGCCTCGAGAAACAGGAAACGAAAACAACATTGACCATGTTATTACGGGCTTTCGCGAAAGCGATTTGGAAAAAATTGTGGCTAATTTAAAGAACGATTTGGAAACTGGAATTCTTTGTGATTCATCAAAAGCAAAAGTGATTATAAAAATAAAAAACGATTTAATCAAGGTTGGTGCGCTTAACAGTTCGATGAGTGGTAGTGGTAGTTGTGTATACGGGATTTTTAAACATGATAATGAACTCAAAACAGCGAGAAAATTGTTGTTCAAAGAGGGGTATCAGAAAAGACAAGTGTATATGATAAGCAGTATATAGGAAAGGGAAAAAACGTTTTACATAGAAATCACATTGTAAAAGAGTACTGGTCGTG
>Ga0265294_10001383_pt1 | contig 32697 bp, 35 predicted proteins | sample MunlanPumphouse3_FD_192504 | JGI IMG/M metagenome (GOLD analysis project Ga0265294, IMG submission 192504) | Groundwater microbial communities from a municipal landfill in Southern Ontario, Canada - Pumphouse #3 | ecosystem: Environmental > Aquatic > Deep subsurface > Groundwater | place...
ATAACCCATTGCTGGCAGAAGAATACCTATATTGGGATACTTTTCATAAGTTTCAGCAATCTCACCAGTTGCCCATTGCCGGGGATCAACTAAATCTTCACATCCATATTTATCTGCAGCAACAACTCCAGCCCCATAAGTCATTTCTCCATGTGTGAGAGTGGGACCATCTTCCACTACCAGAACTTTCTTTCCCGTAATCAATTCAGGATGGTCTACAAATAAAGGAGAAGCAGCATCTATAATCTTTGCTTTGGGATTGATGGTACGAACATTGGCTCTTACTTCATTAATATCATCCAAATCGGCACTATCAATTTTGTTAATTATCACCACATCTGCTCTATATAGATTAGTCTCTCCAGGATGATAAGATATTTCATCGCCAGGACGATGTGGATCAACCACTACTATATTAAGCTGTTTATCAGAACAATAGAAAGGAAAATCATTATTTCCACCGTCCCAGAGGATTACATCTGCCTCTTTTTCTGCTTCTTGCAGAATAGCTTCATAATCCACTCCAGCATAAATGATGCTATTCATTTTGATATGAGGTTCATATTCTTCTCTTTCCTCTATAGTGCAATGATGAAAATCCAGATCTTCCATCTTAGCAAAACGTTGCACTTTCTGTTTCACTAAATCACCATAAGGCATAGGATGACGGATAGATACAACATTTCTACCTTTAGCTTTCAGGGCTTTGATAATGGCACGAGTGGTCTGAGATTTTCCGCAACCAGTACGAACAGCACATACTGTTATTAAAGGTTTGCAGGTCTTTATCATTGTATTTTTCGTGCCCATAAGCATAAAATCAGCTCCACAAGCATTTACCAGAGAAGCCTTGTGCATCACATCTTCATAATGCTGATCACTATAGGCAAAAACCACTAAATCAACATTAAGATTCTTAATGAGTTCGGGTAATTCTGCTTCAGAATAAATCTTTATCCCATCAGGATACAATTTCCCCGCAAGTTCTGCCGGATATTTCTTATCGTCAATTCCAGGAATCTGAGTAGCAGTAAAAGCTACAACTTCATATTCCTCATTATCCCGGAAAAAGACATTGAAATTGTGAAAATCTCTTCCAGCTGCTCCCATTATCACTACTCTGCGTTTCATTTCTTTTTCTCCTTTTGATATTTTTATTTCTTTTATATAAAGCAACCTTTAAATATAGCTTTTTGCGTCAAGATAAATCTTATATATCAATGATTTGATATTGTAAACTTTTTTAGTATCAATTAATGGTGCACAGATGTCCCGATGTATAGATATTTTGGCGTGTAGATTTCCTCATCTACCAACCTCTTAAGAAAATATCAGGAAAGTAATGAGGATAGAGCTGAAACGAATCAATAAATTAACTAAATCTTCTGAACCACATTTCCAGGGCAAAGATACTGAATATCATATCTGCTTGAGAGTTATCTCCATTGAGATATTTTTGCCAGTTTTTCCAAATACTTGGAAGGTTCCAGATGCCTCTTTGACGAAAAGTAGAAGAGGTGATCAGTTCTTCAAAAGTGTTTTTTAGAGGACCTCTAAGCCATAGTATGGAGAAGGGGGAGCCGAAGATTGATTTATCTTTTCGGTCAATAATAGCGGGAGGAACGAGAGGTTTTATTGCCTGACGATGGACATATTTTCCTTGAGCATTATGAATCTTATATTCTGAAGGAAGCGAAAATACTAATTCTACCAGATTATGGTCCAGAAAGGGAACCCGATTTTCAATTGAGGCAGCCATAGCCATTCGGTCTTCCCAATGTAATAAAGTAGGTAAAGATGTAGTGTAGACGGCATTATAGAGAAAGTTGGAAAGTTTATCGCAGCTAGGTGCAGAAACTTTATTCACTTTAGCGTTGAAATAACGATTATTTCTTTGATGAGGGGAAAGTTTAAATATATTTTTATGCGAAAAGCCAGAAATTTGAGCCATAATAGGTTCAGAAAGAGATTTTTTACATTGCTTGATAAAATCCTGATTAAAAGGTTCAAAGTGGAGAAGTTTGAACTCATAGTTATAAAGCTGAGTATCGGATAAAAAGATGCAGATAATAGCTTTTACCAGACCAGGTAATCCATTTTTCCAGCCATATTTTTTAAGCCAGGCAAGTGTTTCCTGCATCGCTTTCTGGAATTTAGCCTGAAGAATTATATCTGCTAGATAGCTATAAAAAGCATGACGATAACCAGCATTCACTTCATCACTTCCTTGTCCATCCAGTAGAACTTTGATTCCATTCTCCTGTCCAAGTTTCATAACTGCATATTGAGCAGCATAACCGGAGCCAAGAGGAATATCATTATACCAGGTAGCTTCATCAAACCAGTTTAAAGCATCTTCTGCTTTAGGTGAAATCAGATGTGAAACACAACTGCAACTCTTCACTACTTCCTCAATCCATATTCGTTCATCCATTGGAGGATATTCAGGAAAATAGGCAGAGAAGGTTTGTAACGGTTTATTGGTGAACTTAGAAGCAGTGCAAACAATAGCAGAGGAATCCAGTCCTCCACTAAGACAAGAACCGACTTCAACATCAGTTCGCATTTGCAATTGCACCGCCTTTTCAAAAGTAGCTCTATACATTTGAGTTGCTTCAGCAAAGGAAAGAGTGCTTTTGCCAAAAGTAGCAGGATCTAATTGATAATATTGTCTTAAAGTAATTCCTTGCTGGTTAACGATTAGATTAAATCCAGGTTGTAGAGTTTTGATTTCTTTCCAATAGTTCTCATCTCCATAGACTGGCATAAAACTGAGTTTGGTTGAGCGCCAGATGGATGGAAGATTGAAGCTTTTATCTATAGGAGTAAGAAGTAACTGTTTGATTTCAGAGGCAAAATACAAAAAATCTTTATCCTGGCAATAATAGAAAGGTTTAACGCCCAGGCGGTCACGAGAGCAGAAAAGCATATTTTTACGAGTGTCATAAAGAGCAAAAGCCCAGATACCATTGAAATGCAGAACACAATTTTCACCCCAGAAATCATAAGCTTTAAGGATTACTTCAGTATCAGATTCAGTGTTAAAAGTATATCCTTGAGTGATAAGTTCTCTTCTAAGCTCTATATAGTTATAAATTTCACCATTAAAAACAATATGGAGTTTGAGTTGATGGTCACTCATAGGTTGATGTCCTTTAACGCTGAGGTCAATAATAGCTAAACGACGAAAGCCAAATCCGAGAAAAGCTTTCGTAGAAAGATTTAGAGGAGGATAGAGCTGGCAAATTTCTTCCTTGGAATCACTTCCACTGAAAGGAAGAATTTTATGGCTATTTTTTTCCATTAGACAAAAACCTTCATCGTCAGGACCGCGATGTTTTATCAAATCATTCATAGCCTTAAGCAAGCTAATATCTATAGACCTTTGAGAGTTAAAAGAATATATACCGCTAATACCACACATTTACAACTCCTTTTCCTAGCAGGTTCAGTTATCTAGGCAAAAAGTCAAGTGATTTTCCCTCTTAAAAACTATAATTCAGGGCTTGGCAGAATAGGAATTAACTAATTTTAATAATCTTCCTTCTCCAGCTGGCAGTTCAATCTCTATTATTCCATCCTGATAAGGATAATAGGTTTTATCATAAGGGTCATAGAAAGCGAAATTTTTGGCTTTGTCTTTATCTATTTGCTTCTTAAAGGTCAGGACAAGTTTTTGCGGAGGAGCTTCTGGGAAATAGATATCAAATTCTTCGGCAGGCACAAATTTAGGTTCAGTTATGGTTGATGCATAGAAGAAATTAGCTCTACGATTTACTACCATTAACCATAAATTTCCCTCTTCATCAAGATAGGATGTGCTTTGTATGTAGCCTTCATAATCACCTTTTCCTTGCTTTTGCACTTGAATATATTGAATAGGATTATTTTTTCCTGCTTTTTTAAATTTGCTACGAGAAGTGCCAATACATTCTGAATTCAACCATTTAAGTTCTCGGATTAACTTTCCATATTCTTTTACCCGAGAATTGGAAGAAATCACAGCATTCCAGGAGATAGAATCGGGCACGGGTAAAGGATAATTAGGCATTTGAGCACGAGAATAAACTATAGACCTTTCTCCATATCCATATCTATCCTGCGTTGAATCCAAACAATAATGAAAGATGCCATCAGGTTTAAAGCATAGAGGTAAATAAAGCAGCACCTTTTGAGCTGCAGTAGGAGGTTGAATCCAATCTACCCATTGTGGTTGACCTTGAAATAAAGTCCATCTTCCCAGCACTTGAACTATTGGATAAAAATTCCTTCCTTCTTTTTCATCTCTATATTCCATACATTCTTGATAAACACTCAACAATTTATGGTCTAAAACATCCTGTATGAATTTACCTTCTCCTCCATCTTGAGGAATCCATAGTAAATCAGGTTTTATAGGATAAATATCCGGAGCTATGATTTGAGGTTGAGCAGTTTTACGGAAGGCATCTATATGATTATAATATATTCCCAGCTCTTTATTTAGAGTGATGTTTGAAACCTGATAATCATAGACAGCAGTAAAGATAGGTATATTTTCTTGCGAAGCAATTTCCTTCAGAATACGATGAGAATCAAATTGTCCCTGATAAGGCTCATCAAAGGTATAAAAACCTCTTACATTGCCAGCTCCTTGTGAAATGATATTCTGCATTCTATGAAGAATTTTCTCCTGGTAGATTTCTGTATGGTTGCTGATTTGATAATGTAGCTGGTCTTCTATTTCCACATAATCCAATTCTACATCACAATTTCCATACCAGTAAACTCTTGGATTGAGGTTAACTAATCTTAGAAACACTCTGGAATCTGCTGTGTTAGGATTATGGTCAATATCAGCGGTTAGCAGATTGGCATCAATCAGGTCTTTATAAGGAATTTTAATCTCCAGTTCTATAAATTCATTTCCTTTACGGTTTAATAAATAATCCTGCACAGTAAAATTTGTTTCACTTCTTTCTTGATTATCTATCCAGTGATTCAGAATTTTAACCTGACTGGAAAATCCCGTTTTATAGAGTTCATAACCAGCCACATAAAATTTCAAGAGAGGAGCATTGGCGCTTATACCTGGTTGCAGATTGCTAATTTTAAAGCGGAATTTTATCCAGATATAGCTATCGGAAAAGTCGGGTGGATTATTTTGATATAGAATAAATTCACTGCCGAAACGGACATAGAATCCATATCTATTTTGCCAGCGATAACGCAGATCCGTAAAGATATGTCCGGTTTGATCTTTCCCTTTTTCTGCTTTCCAAACATAGCCATAGGAAGCATCAGATGCCATTTCTGCTCTACCAGTTCGGTTAAGATTCTTTTCACTTGTGGCAGCATACCAATATTGATGGTCCATACTATCTCCAATACGGACATCTTTTTCACTGGAAAATTCAGCTTCAAAACGACAATAGCTTGAAGTTGATAGCGGATAGGAAGCATAATGCAAATCACTTTCAAGATCTTTATCCCAACCCCAATCTGAAATCCAAGCATCAATCTGGGCTTTATCTAAATCTTTTAATAAACCTGAAAGGTCCGGATCTCCTTTCTGTGTTCTGACTTTTGTGGTATTATAACCTAAAGTTTGGATAAAATTAATAAGGGTATTACGAGAGGTATAGTCCACTTTATCTCTATTTCTTAAATTGGCATAAACGCCGAAAAGAAAGTCATCAGAGTATTTAGCAAATAGAGGAGATAGCATCAGCAAAAAAGTACCAAGGAAAAGCAAACATAACTTTTTCACTTGCATTTTACCTTCTACATTAACTTTATTTTTCATATATTTCTTATAATCACAGTTGAATTTTGAGGTCAAGAAAATTGTGCAATTTTAACTTCATCCCTTATATCAATTTAGATAGAGATTAGCTTTCAATGAATGGCATTCAATGAAATAGTTTATTTTATGTTTTGCTGTCTTTATTCCAATTAGGTTAGTTTACTACATTTTTCGGATTTGTATAAATTTTATTGTTTAACAAATAAATATTTTGTTATTTATTTTACCCTGACTCCTACTTGACTCTCTCTTAGCTAATTAGCTAAGAAAGAGACAGGAGCGAGTCAAGAGAGAGTAAAAATATTTATTAGAAAAAAGAAATAAAGGTTAATAAATGAGGCTGTTACCTAGAAATACGGTTTTTAGTGAGATTATGGAATTCATATTAGTAATATTTATCTTTAATTCATATTCTGTTAGTTATTCACTCCATTTCTTTCAGTTACTTTAAAAAATAAGCAAAATTAGGGATATTTCTTCCAGTTTAAAAAGAGTAAGAATTTTTTAGAAACTATATTATCTGGGATCTGTGAATCATTTATCCAGATAATTCCAAAAACAAATCAGGCGACAAATATAAATTGACAATGACAGTATAACAGGAAAGTGGTGAATTAGTAAGCTGTTAATTTAACTAAATAGCTTATAATATCTTAGGTTGATAAGCATAAATCGGTGTAACCAATATGAGTCTAGTCAGAGCTTTGGATGTATCCCTTGAATTTGGAGGGAATTACATCCTCAAGAACATAAATTGCAGTGTTGAACACAATAGTAGAATTGGCTTAATTGGAGCTAATGGTTGCGGTAAAAGCTCTTTACTTAAAGTGCTATATGGAGTGCAAACACCTACTTCTGGAAAAGTAGAAAGGGCTAAACATTGCAAAATTGCTTATCTTCCACAGGAATATCATCCTTTAGCTAATCGGATTCTTCTGAAATATGTTCGTTCCTCGCGTCCTGAGCTTTTAAAATTGGAAAGGGATATAGAAATATTATCGGAAGAATTTAAGGCTAATCCTAATAAAGAACTAGAAGCAGAATTAAATAAGATCATAGAGCAGTATACTTCTTTAGGCGGTTATGATTTTGATAATGAAATAAAATATGTGCTTACTTCACTAAATTTTCCCCCTGAAACCTGGAACTATAGATGTGGAGAATTTAGCGGAGGAGAACTCACCAGAATAGGTCTAGCCAATGTATTATTAAGCAGGAGTGACCTAATTATGCTGGATGAACCAACTAATCATCTTGATATTGAGATGATAGGTTGGTTGGAGAAATATTTAAATAATCAGAAAACACCATTTATAGTAGTATCTCATGATCGCCAGTTTTTGGATAATACCGTTGATACTGTATGGAGCTTACGAGATAGTAATTTGACTATAACAAAAGGGAACTATAGTTCATATCGTAAAGCTGATGAGATTGCTCAATTAACTCAGAAACGGCAATATGAGCGGCAACAAAAATATATTTTAGAGACGGAAGATTTTATTCAGAAAAATATTGCTGGTAGTCGTAGTAATTTAGCTAAATCCAGATTGAAACAAATAGAGCGGATGGAGATAGTTAAAAGACCAGCGAAACAAAAAAATATAAAACTTTCTATAGAAGCAAATAAGCGAAGTGGAAACGATATTTATGTTCTGGAAAATGTTTCTTATGGCATATTTCCGAATAAAGAATTGGCAAGAGAGGTCAATTTAACCGTCAATTATCAAGATAGTATCTGCATTTTAGGTCCTAATAGTTGCGGTAAAACCACTTTATTAAAGATTCTTTTACAAGAGCTTGAAATTTTCAGTGGAACACTTAAAGTAGGTGCCAGTTTAGATATAGGATACTATGACCAGCAAAAGATTAATTTAGACCCTTCCCTGACTGTTCTTGATACCATCTGGCAATTAATCCCTGATGCTACTATTGGATATGTAAGAAGTTGGTTAGCTCGTTTTGGATTTTACGAAAATGATATTGATAAAAAGGTGGAACTACTGAGTGGAGGTGAAAAATCTCGTCTTTATCTTTGCCGATTAATACATACTCAACCCAATGTTCTCCTTTTGGATGAACCAACTAATCATCTTGATTTACAGATGAGCGAATCGCTTTTAGATGCCTTAAAAGCATATAATGGGACCATTATCTTTATAACCCATGACCGTTGGTTTATGAAAGGGCTGGCTACAAAATTTTGGGTATTTCGCAAACTAAAAACAGAGAATGAATGCTATACCACTATTCAAGAATATATTGGCAACCGGGAAGAAGCCATTAATCTGGCTTTTGAAAAACCAAAAGAGACCAAAACTCCTCCCCCACCCCGAAAACGCCAAAAACGAGTAAATCCCTGGCATATGCACACTCGTCTTATCCAAATAGAAGAAAGTAACAGAGAATACGAACTTTTAAAAGAAGAACTGCAAAATATTCACTATGAACTCTCTCAATCCAGCACCTACTCTTCCGTAGAACAGGTAAAACTCTTACAAAAAAATATGAAAGAACTGGAAGAACAAATGATTCAAAAGAAAGAATTGATTGAAAAAATGGAAGAAGAGTATTTAGAATTATATTATCAATACTATGATAAATAAAAAAATTGGTTTCACTTCTTCTTTACCGGTGGAAGTAATATACGCTGCCGGACATACACCCATTGATCTTAATAATATCTTTGTTGAAGGTGCTTCTGCTGAATACATTCGTAAAGCAGAATTGAGGGGATTTCCACGCACTATCTGTGCCTGGATAAAAGGCAATTTTGCCGCTGCTCTTTCGGCTAATCTGGATGAAGTGATTGGAATTTCCCAAGGAGATTGCTCTAATGGTATATCTTTAACCGCTATGTTAGCTGAAGAAGGATTGCCTATCTATCATTTTTCCTTTCCTCAAGAACGCACTTATCCTGCTCTGGATAATGAAATCAAAAAACTGGAAGAACACTTTGAAGTTTCCCGAAATGAAGTGATGAAGGTAAAAAAAAGATTGGATGAAATACGTGCTAAACTGATAACTCTGGATGAATGGACCTGGCAAGAAGGATTGATTACAGGTAAAGAAAATCACTATTGGCTGGTCAATTCTTCCGATTTTAGAGGTAATCCCGACCGATTTGAAGAGGAATTATCCGCTTTTATGGAAGAAGCTTCCCAAAGAAATCCATCTATACCAGCACATCGCTGTGCCTATCTGGGTGTACCTCCTATTTATCGCGACCTCTATGACCGAATTGAAGATCTTGGTGGTAGAGTGATTTTTAACGAAGTGCAAAGACAATTTGCTATGCCCTATCTCTCCTCTGACTTAGTAGAACAATATTTAGTTTATACCTATCCCTATGGGGTTTTTGCCCGTCTGAAAGATATCCTCTATCAATTAAATTTACGGAAAATAGATATGGTGATAAGCTACACTCAATCTTTTTGCCATCTACAGATTGATAATATTATATTGAAAAAACACATAAAACTACCCTTCTTAAATCTGGAAGGTGACAGTCCCGAAGAACTTGATAGCAGAACTCTTTTACAACTAGAAAGCTTTTTTGAGGTTTATGGATGAATAAAGTGGTTGTAGCTCTAAGTGGAGGCATTGATTCTGCGGTTAGTGCTCTTCTATTAAAAGAACAAGGTTATGAAGTGGTAGGAGCTACAATGTCCTTTTGGGATAATCTTGCTCCTGCTTCCAAATGGTGTCTAGAAGGATGTTATGGACCTCAGGAAGAAAAAAATATAAGTTCCGCCAAAAGAATCTGTTCTATTCTAAATATTGAACATATGGTCATAGATTTAAGAAATGAGTTTAAAGATATAGTGCTAACTTATTTTATTTCCAATTATATGACCGGCAAAACACCTAATCCCTGCGTCATTTGCAATGCTCAAATAAAGTTTAACGCTTTCTATGAAGGAATAAAAAAACAGGGATTAATATTTGATTTTTTTGCTACCGGTCACTATGTGCGTAAAAGCTATAATAATGATTTACAACGCTGGCAGATACTTAAGGGAAAAGATTCGCTCAAGGACCAGTCCTATTTTCTCTGTTTATTGAATCAGGGACAAATAAGTAAAACTCTTTTCCCACTTGGTGAAAAGACCAAAGAAGAAATAAAACAAATTGCTCTAGATAACGGTCTGGGATTTCTTAAAGAACGAGAAGAAAGCCAGGATTTTATTGATGCTTCCGTTTATCCTTATCTCTTTCCAGATGAAGCTTTTATACCGGGCGACATAGTAGATATCAACGGAAAGGTTATAGGACAACATCAAGGTTTAGTAAATTACACTATAGGACAACGAAAACATATAGGAATAAGCGGAATGAGTGAACCTTATTATGTGGTTGGAATTGATGCTGAGCATAATAGATTAATTGTAGGCACCCAAGATGAACTCTATAGGGATAGCCTTATGGCAAGAGATATAAACTGGGTTTCAATTTACGGTTTAAAAGAAGAAATAAGAGCAGAAACTAAGATAAGATTGGCTCATAATGCTGCCTTAGGAACTTTGAAACCCTTATCTGACAACAGAGTAGAAGTGCTGTTTGATGAACCTCAATTATCTGTAACTCCTGGACAATTTGCTGTTTTTTATCAAAGTGATTTGCTGCTAGGAGGAGGAGTGATAGAATAATGTATTATTTTTTAAAGGTTATTATTTCTGCTGGTTTGATTGTTTTAATAAGTGAGGTTTCCAAACGAAGTACCTTTATTGGTGCCATATTTGCCTCAATTCCCCTGGTATCTTTTTTGGCTATTCTCTGGATTTATATTGAGACCAAAGATACGGTAAAAATTGCAGAACTCTCAATTGATATTTTCTGGCTAGTCCTGCCTTCACTGCTTTTCTTTATCCTCTTTCCTATTCTTCTCCGACGAAACTGGAATTTCTTTCTTGCTTTTATCCTTTCTACTGCAGTGATGGTAGCTGGTTATTTTTTAATGACCTGGCTGCTAAAATCGCGTTAACCCAATGTCAGAACTCACTTTTTTATTAATTCAAAGAGAGAGAATACACTCACAAAATCAGAACTTTATGATTGACATAAAGACTTGAGCCAAAACTATGTTCATATGATTAAAGTCAAATGGGAAAATCATCAAATAGCAAAGGATACAAAACTACCATCTGGCTGGGTATTTTTTTGCTTTAAAAAGGAAGACCTTACTCTTTGGTGTGGTTTTACGCCTAATATAAAACAGCGTTTAAATAATATCAGCAGAAAAGCAGATCAGGATGAATCCGTAAAAACTGCCTCGCTTACTGCTGAATATGTAGAAATCACCCCTTATTCTCGTTCCTTAGATGCTTTATTTCACTATAAGGTCTTTGTTCAGGAGAATAATCCACCTTTCCAGGATATAACTGCTCCCTGGAGAGAATATGTTTATCTTGCTCTGGATGCCTATCGCTTTCCCTTTATAACCATTCAATCCGATACGAACGAAGATTGGACTTATGCAGGTCCCTGGAGAAGTCGTTTCTTCTTAATGGATATAATGGATAGTATTTCACGCATATTGAAACTTCCTTTTTGTGAGACTTCCTATCATCCCTGTGAAAAATTGGATAAAGGAATCTGTAGAGGTTATTGTGAAGCCCTGAATGATGAAAATGAGGTGGAAGATCAAGAACTGTTAGATAGATTAGAATCTCTCCTCTGGGAAGCCTATCTTCATCCTGATAATGGTATATTGGAATTGCTCACTCAAGAGAAAGAAAAATATTTCAATGAACTGGAATTTGATAAGGAAGACCTTATTAATAGGGAAGTTGAGAACTTTGCCCGATATAGAGATTGGCTAAAATTCCTTTATATAACCAAGACCTTATCTTATAAAATGGAAGATTTTGGGGTAGAAAATGGTTTGCTCAGCTGGTGTAAATTTAAAGATAAAATCTATACATTTCCAACAGAGCAATTTTATTATAGACCGAATGAGAAATTAGCCATTAATTTAACTAAAACGGATGAAGCAAGATTACTTTATGAATACTATACACAACATTATAAAGGATAAGCTATGTATGAAATATTAAGTAAGTTACCAATTGTTAAACAAAGTCGTCAGGGAAAAGTTAGAGATATGTATGACTTAGGAGAAACCGTTTTAATGGTAACCAGTGACCGCATATCTGCCTTTGATGTAGTCTTCCCTGAGCCAATACCAGGAAAAGGAATAATACTCAATCAGATTGCTGCCTATGTTTTTAAAAATACTTCCGGTATCGTTCCTAATCATTTTATTACTGATAAGATGGAAGAATATCCTGCAGATTTTCAGCCTTATAAAGATTACCTTGAAGATAGAAGTATGCTGGTAACAAAACTAAGAATGATACCAGTAGAATGCATAGTAAGAGGTTACCTAACTGGTTCTGCCTGGAATGAATATAACTATTCAGGTACCATTGGAGGTGAACCTATGCCTCCTGATTTGAAAGAGAATCAAAAACTTCCTCAACCTATTTTTACTCCTTCGGTAAAGGTCTCTGAAGGACATGATATAAATATTAGTTATCAAGAACTGCTCAATCATATGGACCAATTTATAGCTGAATTTCTGAGAGATAAATCTCTGGCACTTTATGATTATGGTCATAATTATTTATTATCTAAAGGAATAATTTTAGCTGATACCAAATTTGAATTTGGTACTAAAGAAGGAGCAATATTTTTAGCTGATGAGGCACTCACACCTGATTCTTCCCGTTTTTGGGACCTGGAAGCTTATAATTCTGGGAAAGGTGCTCTCAGCTTTGATAAACAAATAGTGCGTGATTATCTAGAAAGTATCGGATGGAATAAACGACCTCCCGCTCCTCATTTACCTTCCGAAATAATTGAACAGACTTTAGCTAAGTATCGTGAAATCTGCGATATCTTTTTAGGAGATCATAGTTAAATATGATAACAATTGGTATTGTTGATGATGAAGAAGAACTGGTAGAAAATTTAATACTACAGCTTAAACAGATAAAACCTGATTGGAATATAATTGGATTTAGCAATGGAATGGATGCTCTTAAAGAGATTATCGCAGGAAATATTGATTTAGTTGTAACTGATATTGCAATGCCCGATATGGATGGTTATGAACTTTTCTGGAGAATTAAAGACTACAATCCCAAAATTCCAGTAATAATGATTACTGGTTTCGGTTATGACCCTAACCATGTGTTGGTTAGAGCTAAATCAGATGGTTTACAGGAAATTCTTTACAAGCCCTTTAAAACTGATAAATTGATAGAAATCATAGATAAACAAATAAAGTCCAATAAGATAAATTGATTAGTTCCTCTCTTATAGATAAACATCTAATGCAAAAAACCTGGCTCAGCAACCTGATGACTCCAGCCAGTAAGTTGTATGAAATATACCAAACTCAGAGAAGAAATAAGTTCAATTCTCATGCCTGGCATCCTGATTGCTTTGTTATCAGCATTGGCAATATAATGAGTGGTGGAAGTGGTAAAACCCCTTTTTGCCTATATCTTGCAGAATTATTAAAGCAATCTGGGAAAAAAGTAGGCATTTCTCATAGAGGTTATAAAGGTTCTCTAGAGAATACTCCTACTATCATATCCGATGGCAAACAAATTCTCTATAAAGCGATGACCTGTGGAGATGAAGCCTATCTTATTGCTTCTCGTTTACCTGAAATTCCGGTTGTAGTAGGAAAACAACGCTGTGCAGCAGTTTCTCTTTTACTAGCAGCTTTTCCAGATACGGAAATAGTGCTTTTAGATGATGCGTTTCAGCATATTCATATTGCTAGAGACCTGGATTTCATATGTTTTGATGCTAGATTGGGAATTGGCAATGGAAGAGTTATACCTGCGGGATATTTACGAGAACCAGTAAAAAACATCCCTGCTTCCTCTATTATCATTATCAATCATAAGGAAAATGAATCCGTTAGTGCTAAAGAAGATAAATGGTGGTCTTCTTTCTCTCAAACTGTTTTGCATTGCTGGATAAAAGGAAAAGGTTATGTGGATACAAAAGGCAATTTATGCTCTGCTGCTGAGATTAAAGGTAAAAGATGTATTCTAGTTAGCGGCATTGCACATCCTGAATCTTTTGAGCATAATCTTCGTCAAGATGATATCTCCTGGCTACACCATTTTCGCTATCCTGACCATTATGCCTATTCCGATATAAATGAAATCAATAAACTTTGCACTATATGCAACAAATATGAGATTGATTATGTACTTTGTACGGAAAAGGACTTAGTTAAATTACAGATTTATGCACCTTTGAAGGATAAGTTATTGGCTCTTCGTCTTCAAAGTGAATGCATCAATGAGAAAGAATTGTTAAATCTGATTCAGAAAAGAATCGGTAACTGATTTAGTTATTTTTTTAGTTCTAAAAGATGAGTAAAGGCTAACCATTGAGCTGAAGCAACAATGGCAGCTGTCTCTGCTCTCGTTATCTGATACGCTAAACAAATATCCGGAAAATCTTGCATAAGATTAAATTCCTCTGAACTCCAACCACCTTCAGCTCCAATCATAAAACAGGGTTTTCCCACTTCCTCCGCTGATAAATCAAATAGCCACTGTTCAGGTTTGCGTTCTGAACAAAGAATAGGATTGTATTCTTGAACTTTTATGGTTTTTATAGCATCATTTAAAACCTGTGGAGAAAAGATCTCGGGCAACCAGGGATTATTACATTGTTTTATAGCTGCAATAGCTATTTTTTGAAAACGAGATAGAGTATTATCAGAAGGCTTTCGTATAGAAAAGTCAGTAATTAAAGGGAAAAACGCACTCACTCCAAGTTCGGTGCATTTCTCTACAATCAACTCATCATTTCGGTTTTTCAGTAAAGCAAAAGCAATGGCAAAAGGATAATTAGGGTAGGGATTATCAATAATCTCTGTAATCTGTAATAAAGCAGAAGAAGGTTCTATCTTGACCGCTTCAGCTTTAGCCATAATCCCCTTACCGGAGTTTAAAATAACCGTTTCTTTTATTCTTCTATGAGCCACATAAGCCCAGTGATGGAATTCTTCTCCAACTAAACGAATTTGATCTCCAGGCTTCTGGTCCGAACTTAAAGAAGGATAGTATATAGAAGGCATAGCTTTACTTTATCTTAGAAAAAGAAACCTCTCAACTTTTCTTTAAAGCTCTTACCTGGCTTCAATTCTCTTTTCTTATCAAATTCTTTTAAACGGTTATAAAGTTCCGTCTCTTCTCGGGAGAGTTTGGTGGGAACAACTACCTTGATTTTAACCAGCAAATCTCCACGACTGTAGGAATTTAATCCTTTTATACCCTGTCCTCTCAGACGGAATATTCTACCACTCTGAGTGCCAGGTGGAATCTTCATTTTTGCTGTACCGGTTAAGGTTGGTACTATCACCTCATCGCCAAGAACAGCTTGAGTTACATTTATAGGATATTCCAGGATAATATTATTTCCATCTCTTACAAAAAGCTCATCAGGTTTCTCATGAATAACCACCAGGATATCACCATAACTGCCATTTCTGGGACCTACATTACCCTGACCTCTAAGACGGATAACCTGATTTTCTTCCACTCCTGCAGGTATCTTTACATTAATCTCTTTTGTTTTACTGATTCTGCCTTCTCCAAAGCATTTGGGACATTTATTACGGATAATTTTCCCTTCGCCTCTGCAGGATGGACATTCAGAAATTGATTGCATCTGGCCAAATAGAGATTGACGCACGGTGCGCACTTGACCTGTACCATGACATTGAGAACAGGTTTCTGCTTTTCCATCCTCACTGCCGGTACCTCTACATTGGTCACAGACATCCTTAACGGTAATTCTGACTTTTTTCTCTGTTCCTAAAGCAATTTCTTTCAGGGTTAAAGTTAAATCTATCTGGATGTCCTCTCCTTGATTGGAACGCCTTTGACTGCTACTACTACGGGTACCAAATCCACCTCCAAATAGGGTATCAAAAATAGAACCAAATCCTCCGCCAAACAGGTCACTAATATCTTCAAAATGGCTGAAATGGTCCCAATTAAAGCCGCCATTACCAAATTGCTGGTCTATTCCAGCATGACCATACTGGTCATACAGTTGACGTTTTTCTTTATCAGAAAGAACTTCAAAGGCTTCCGAAGCCTCTTTGAACTTCTCTTCTGCTTCTTTATTATCCGGATTTTTATCCGGATGATACTTCATTGCCAATTTACGATATGCTTTTTTTATCTCATCTTCGGTAGCATCTCTGGATACCCCAAGCACTTCATAATAATCTCTTTTTGCCATCTATAAAAACTCCAGAAAATATAAAATTTAGTTCTCCGGCAGGGAATTTTACCCTGCCGGAGTAGGATTTTATCTTTTATTTATCATCCATTACTTCAAAATCAGCATCTACAGGTCCTTCAGATTGATTAGATTCCTGTTCATCATTGGAGCTTTGTCCATAATCTTGCTGTTCATAAGTTCCAGTATCTGCACCATAAGTTCCAGTATTTCCTTGTTGCTGAGTCTGAGAGTAGATGATTTCACCTAAGTGTTGAGCTTTTTTTAGGAGTTCATCTTTGACTGCATTGAGCTCAGCAGCATCGGTTGCCTTTTCTAATCTATCTTTAGCATGCTTGATTTCGGCTTCCAGCTCGCTTCTTTCCTCTGCAGAAAGTCTATCACCGTATTCATTGAGGCTCTTTTCTGTGCTGAATATCAAGTTGTCAAGCTCATTTCTGGCAGTAACATATTCCTGACGCTTTCTATCCTCTTCCGCATGCAATTCAGCATCTTTAATCATCCTATCAATATCATCTTTACTGATATCTCCGGTGCGGTCAATACGGATTGATTGTTCTTTACCGGTAGCCAAATCCTTAGCCGAAACATGAAGAATACCGTTGGCATCAATATCAAAGGTAACCTCAATCTGAGGCATCCCTCTAGGAGCAGGTGGTATTCCAACGAGGTCAAAACGACCTAAGGATTTGTTATCCGCCGCCATAGGTCTTTCACCCTGTAATACATGGATTGTAACGGCAGTCTGATTATCTGCTGCAGTTGAGAATATCTGACTCTTCTTGGTTGGAATGGTTGTATTTCTGGGAATGAGAGGTGTCATAACACCGCCCAGAGTTTCAATACCTAAGGTTAAAGGTGTTACATCTAACAACAGCACATCACTGACCTTCTCATCACCAGAAAGAATAGCACCTTGAATAGCTGCACCAATAGCCACCACTTCATCAGGATTTAGACTGTGGTTGAGCTTTTTACCAAAGAATTTTTCTACTGCTTCTTGAACAGCTGGAATTCTGGTGCTCCCCCCAACCATAAGCACTTCCTGGATATCATCTACAGTCAATTTAGCATCACTTAGTGCTTGTTTACAAGGTCCAAGTGTACGTTCAACCAAGTCAGATGTTAAGCGGTTAAATTCCGCACGGGTTAAATCATAATTTAGATGTTTTGGACCCGCTGCATCTGCAGTTATGAAAGGCAAATTTATATTAGTAGTTGGAGTTCCGGATAGTTCAACTTTAGCCTTTTCTGCAGCTTCACGTAATCGCTGCATTGCCATAGGGTCTTTTGACAAATCTATTCCTTCTTCTTTTTTAAATCTATCCAGAATCCAATCTACGATTCTTTTATCAAAATCATCTCCACCTAAATGAGTGTCACCATTGGTGGAAAGGACTTCTACCACACCTTGAGAAATATCCAGAATAGAGATATCAAAGGTACCTCCACCCAAGTCATAAACTGCAACTTTCTCTTCCTTTTTGGTATCCATTCCGTAAGCTAAAGCTGCGGCAGTAGGCTCATTTATAATTCTTTTCACTTCCAGACCTGCAATAGTGCCCGCATCTTTAGTAGCTTGACGCTGACTGTCATTAAAATAAGCAGGAACGGTGATAACTGCTTCAGTCACTTTTTGTCCTAAATAAGCTTCTGCAGTTTCCTTCATTTTGGTTAGTATCATTGCAGAGATTTCTTGAGGTGTGTAATCTTTGTTTTCCACTTCAATATGGACTACAGCTTGACCTTTCAAGCCTTCTTTAACGGTGAAAGGAACCTGTTTTATTTCATTTTGCACCTCACTAAAATGACGGCCCATAAAACGTTTAATGGAATATACTGTGTTTTTTGAATTGGTTATTGCCTGTCTTTTGGCTAATTGACCCACTAAACGTTGACCATCCTTAGTAAACGCTACTACGGAAGGAGTGGTGCGACTTCCTTCTGCATTGGTTATAACAACTGGTTTGCCGCCTTCTACGACAGCAACACAAGAATTAGTTGTTCCCAAATCTATACCGATTATTTTTCCCATTTTTCCTCCTTAAGGTTATTTAATCTGTAATTTCTATATCAGGGTCATTAGAATCTTCGCCCTTAGCCTCTGTGGCTTCATTTATTTCTTTCGGTTCTGATTCTGCTGACTTTTGTTCTATTTTTCCAGATGATACCGCTACTCGTGCAGGACGGAGTAACTTATCATACATCATATATCCGTTCTGGATAATAGCGGCAATAGTATTTTCCTCATATTCACTGGGAATATGAGCAAGGGCATCGTGAATGACAGGATCAAAAGGTTTGCCTAAAGCATCAATTTTAGTAATACCTTCCTTTTCCATCACTTTTTTCAATTGTTCAGCTATCATCATCATACCTTGCACAAAGCTATCATCCTTTTTATCCTCACTAACCTGCTTCAACGCCCTTTCAAAATTATCCGCCACTTCACAGATTTCCAATGCAAATTTCTGGGTTGCCATCTTTATCCAGTCCGCTTTTTCCTCAATACTGCGACGACGATAATTTTCAAATTCCGCTATACATCTAAGATATTTATCTTTCCATTCGGCACATTCTTTTTCCAGTTCTGCAATTTTTCCCATCAATTCCTGCTCCTTAGTATTTAGTTCCTCATCCTTTTCTTCTATTTGGGTCTGTTGTGTATCTTGAGATTTTTGTTCTTTATTTTCATCTGAAATTTTATCTGCTTTTTTCTTCGGTGTTGCCAATTTGTTCCTCCTTTGTTAATACTACTATTCCTTTATGAGTTGTTTCGGTTATTGTAACAGTTATATCACGGATTAAGGGAATAAGATGTCTATATGTAGTCCTGATAGGTGCTATCACACCTAAATAACCAGGAATTCCAAAAACCTCATAGCGTCCGTAAATCAAGCTAAAATTGCTCCATTCAGGAACATTAAAATCTTCTCCCATTAAAACCTTAACACCTGCGCCATCATCCGAACGACGCATCAGATTTATCAATATATCCTGACGCTGTATCATACTCATAAAGTTCAGTATATTTTGCTTTGAATCAAATTCTGGTTGTTCTAAAAAATTAATACTACCATCGTAGTGAATATAAAAATCGCTAATTTCAATAAAAGCTTTATGTAACTGCTTCAAGAAAGTGCTGACCAGAACATTATCCTGATACATATCTTCCTGCATTTCCAGTAAAATGCGATTGGCGATATCATAAATACGTTCACCAATCAATTCTTCATTCAGATATTGCACCAATTTCTTTAGCTGACTTTCCGTAAAATCATAATCTATCTTCATTACAACCGTCTTGTCTAAGCCAGAATCCAGACTCATCACAAAGATATATTTCTGATTGCCAATAGGAAATACTTCCAGATTTTGTAGATATCCACTGGAAACTTCTGGCTCAGCTACAAAGCTCAGCTGGTCAGTCTCTTTAGCCAGTAATTTCATAATGTAATGTAAAGCCAATGGAGTATCTTTATAATGTCTGATTAGCAAATTGCGTAATAAAGCCATATCATCAAACTTTACTTTTGAGTGCTCCGGTTCTATAAGCTGAAGATAAGTTCTAAAACCCTTTATGGTAGGAATTCTGCCAGCAGAAGTATAGGGTTGCTGTATTTTGTTTTCTGCTTCCAGCTTCATCAAATCCAGACGCAAAGTAGCTGAACTTACCTCCTGAAGATACTTTTCATTCAGGATACGAGATGAGACTGGCTCACAGGTCTGGATATATTCATCTACTAAAGCCTTTAAGGTTTTTTGTAATCTCAGCTGGTTTTTCTTCATAGTTAAACCTAATACTCCTTTTGATTTTTTAGCACTCACTAAGTCTATCTGCTAATCTTAATGACATATTAATCAAAATCAAAAAATTGTCAATTGAAAAGTGAGACTGCTAATTTATTTTTTACTATTTTTAGAAGATAAAATATCGTCCATTATCTTGGATTTAGTTCCGCTCCAGTATGGCATAAGCTTCTTTCTGGGAGATACCTCGTTCATTAAGATTGACAGTCAGTACCGATGGTTAGCTTATCTGCTGTGCAGATGAAATGAAAAGCCGAATGGTGCTGTGGATCGCCATCCAAAAAGATAATGAAGTCAATCCGGTATTTTGGATGTTAGACAGGCTCAGAAGTGAGCTAGCAAGAGTATACGGTGTGAAGCTCAGTAAACCTGCTATGTTCGTTAATCTTGCAAAAATGAAGATCCGATTTAAGCGATCCCGACCCACCCATATTATGGCAGACGTGGAAAAACAGGCAGAGTATAAAAAAACTCTAACTTTCTTGAAGGTAAAAGCTGAAAGGAATCCCAATCTTAGAGTATTCTTCTTTGATGAAGCTCGCTTCGGCCTCCAAACTAGTTTGCCCAGGATCTGGGCATTGTCAGGAGAACCGCTTCAGATAAAAGTCAAACAAGCCTACCAGAACTTCTATATCTATGGTTCGGTCGAGCCAAAGACCGGGGAGAACTTCTCATTATTTCTACCCTGGGTAAACACTGACATGATGAATCTGTATCTGGAGTAAATGAGTCTGGCATATGGAAATGAAGAGATAGTCATCATTATGGACCAAGCAGGATGGCATAAATCCAAAGATCTTGTTGTGCCTGATAATATTGCTATCATCTACCTTCCTCCATACTCTCCCGAGTTAAATCCAATAGAACGATTATTGAAGTACATGAAAACAAACTTTATTCATAATCATATCTTTGTATCACTCAAACAAATGATGGCACATATGGTAATGTTATATGCCGAATTGAACAACGATACAGTTTCATCGTTATGCCATTGCAGCTATCTTGATTATGACATTACAATGTGAACTCTGTATTACGATGTCGTAGTGTAGGATCCAATTCTACATTTGTTGTAGCATCGGAATGCTATACTACCTGCTTATTTTTCTTGCGGAGGCGTTTTGATCTTGAAAAACACACCTCTGGCCAGCTCTTCGGTCTCGATCTTGCCGGCAGCGATCAAATCGCTCAGATACTTGTTCAGTTCATTGGGATGCAGTCCCAGGATCGCGCCCAGGTCTTTATCTGTGGATGGCCTTCTTTTGATGGTTTCCAAGATCTGATCCGAAATATCCTGGTGGAAACTTTGGATCTTCTTTCGGCTCTGAGGATTGGCGACAATCTCCACGGGCAGGGGAGCGAAAAATCCCAGGATCTCCTCCAGCTTCTCCCTCGACAGGGGCCGCACCCAGCTTTCCGTGCCAGGCCTATCCAAAGTGTTCAGTTGGATTATGTCCGGCTTGATCTTGCCAATGGTTTCCTTTAGCAGGGTTAGTTCGGTTTCCGTGTCGTTGAGGCCGGGAACCAGAAAAAGCTCAAGGTAAATTTTGCCCTGGAATTCCTGCCTCAGCTTGATCAGGCCTTCGATTATCCTTCCGATTTCAAGTTCCTTCGCCGGACGGTTGACCTTCAGGAACGCCAGTTCGGAAACCGCGTCCAGATCGGGCAATAGAACATCCGCGCGCATCACTTCAGCCCGGACCTTCTCATCCCAGAACAGGGTGCCATTGGTAAGCACGGCAACCTGATAGGGTGGATAATTGTCCTTGATGAAATCTATCACCTGGCCCAATCCGCTGTTCAGCGTCGGCTCTCCCTGTCCGGAAAAGGTCACAAAATCCAGGTCGGGATCCAGGGAGAGGTAAGCCTCAAGTTCCTGGATGACTTCAGCGATGGGAACGTATTCCCGCCTTGCAATGGTGAGATTGGTGGTCCTGCCAACTTCGCAATAGACGCAGTTCAGGCTGCAAACTTTATGGGGGACAAGGTCCACTCCCAGGGAAACCCCCAGTCTGCGTGAGGGCACCGGACCGAACAGGTATTTCATTTTATCTCCTTATATGAATATTTAAAAGGCTTTGGCAATCATTACCCCGATCTGCCTAAGTTGGTACTATTTTGCCTGGGGATGCCTTGGATTATGCCTTGTCCCATCGGGCAACAGATAATCGGAATGGGGCATGCCTGCCTCCTCCTGCTGGTAGCGAACGCATTTCTGCCAATCATCAAGGCAGTATTTTTCCACCCAGCTTGGATCCAGTTCTCCTCTTTCGGTTAGAAACTTTATCGGGCAAACCCGGTACCATTTACATTCTTTGGGCGACATAATCCTTTAAGCTCTTGAAATTTTTCACGCTCGCGGGTATGTATTCCTGATTATGGATCAGGATGGTGGGATGCGTCAGTGGGAAAAGGGCAAAATCTGGAGCCGGGCACAGAACTCCGATCAATCCTAGATACACTTCCCTGATAAAGGTTCCCAGGCCGTGCGTTTCAAACATGTATTTGGTGGCATAATACCCCAGGGGCGCGATCAGAGCGGGTTTCACCCTTTTGATCTCAGCTTCCAGCCAGATGCTGCAGGCAGCGATCTCCTTCAGTTTGGGGCGGCGGTTCTTGGACAGCCTGCACTTGAGAAGGTTCGTTATGTAGATTCTGCTTCTGGATATCCCGGCTTCCTCAAGCAGCATATCCAGGATCTTGCCGGAGGGTCCGATGAACATCCGGTTTTCCCTGTCCTCCTGCTCTCCAGGGGCATGGGCGATCAGCATTATCCCGGCCCGGGGGTCGCCTTCGCCCTTCAGAACGTGCATTCTGGTTTTGCAAAGCTCGCAGAGCCGGCAGTTTTTCATTCCTTTGATATACATTGCCTGGCGCTCAGAATTCCAATACCCGGCCCACGCCTCCGGGGATGAACTTTTCCGGATACCGCACCTGGATCTCGGCGCTATGTTTGGTGCAATGGGTGGGGCAAACTTTGCTGACGGTCTCCAGGATCTCAAATTCGGCAAATCCGTGCAAACCGCCCACCACGGCGCCAATGGACCCGTATTCCTCCGGCTCAGCCAGGGACCGGACCAGATTCAAAACTGTGTCCAGGATCAGCCCCAGCCCGGGATGGCCGCAACCGATGATGACCACCAGGCCCTGCTCCGTGCTCAGGACCAAGGATTGCTCCCGCTGTCCCAATTCCCCGGTCGTGAACACCTTACGATATATCCGCGCGGCGCCTTCGTAATATTTCACGGAATTGCGGTATCTCACGCCCCGGAAGGATACCGGGTTGTGGAGGACGGCCCGATGATTCAGGTTCAGAATATGGGAAAGTCCGCCGATATGGTCAAAATCCGGATGTGAGATAAAGATATCGTCGAAGGAGGCCGGATCGATGCCCAGCCTGGCCAGGTTTTCCAGTAGGATTCTGCCATTGCCGCCGGTGTCAAAGAGGATCTTCCTGCCCTCAAATTCCACGCTGCACGAAAATCCCCAGTCCGGGATCAAATCCTTGTCCGAAGTTGTGTTGTCATAACAGATAGTGATCTTCATTGATCACTCCTTTTGTGCGCAGATGACCACAAAACTGCCCTCTCCATAGCCCGGCTTGACCTCCTGGACATCATAAACTTCATTCAGCCGCCCATATATCGTCTGCCAGGTCTCCACCACCTTGAATCCAGCATTTTGCAGCAGCTTATACACCTCCTCAGTGCCAAAGAAAACCGCGTCCCGGTAGAAAACACTCTCCTGCTGATGTTTCAGATAGAGCTTTCCCACCAGACTGTTCTTATCCACCAAACCGACGATGACCTGGCCGCCTGGTTTCAAGACACGGTACGCCTCACTGAAGGTCTTAAAGATGTCATCCACGAAACAGATCGTAGTCACCAGCAGAGCAAAATCCCAGCTCTGATCAGGATAGGGCAGATCTTCCGCCACCCCTTCAACAACCCTGAGCCCGCGCTCCCGAGCCTTTTCCCTCATCCTGGCGGAGGGGTCGATGCCCTCGCCGATGCCCAATGGTTTGGCAAAAAGTCCGCTGCCGATGCCGATCTCCAGCCCCCGGCCTGCTTTGGGAACCACTTTTGACAAGGCTTTCAGTTCGGATAGGTACACCCATTCATTGGCCACAAACCACTCTTCGTAATCCTCCAGGTTTTCATCAAATACTTTGTCCTTGGGCATTTATACTCCTTGTTTCCATTCCCCGTCAATCCCGGCTGCGTATTTCCGCGGCGCAAAGATTGACTTCCTTACAATGATAATATAAAGTAAACAAATACAAAACAAAGTGGATCAAAACAGCCGGCCCGGTTTTTTGGAATAAGGCCGATCTCCCGGCGTGGAAGCGGCAATAATTTTCCCGGAACATTTTCTGCTTGACATAAAACAGCCGCATTATCAAAAATTGAATAGATCGTGTTTGGCGCAATAACATGTTCCCCTGCCACTAGTAAACTCTTTCCCTGGGCGAGATGGTATGGCTATTTAAGGTAGTCAAGAGGGGTGATTATGTAAAGGATGATCGTGTTTTGTCTGGCTTTGCTCGTGGTCGTTGCGATGTTCGCGGCGGAATATGTGATCGGCGCGGGCACTGAAAACATCAACCGGGTTCCGGTCAACGGGGTAAACGACTATGGCTGGACCAAGATGATCTATACCAAGCCGCAGCTCAACGCGGCTGGTTTGGAAGCGCCGGGAGAGATCATCGGCCTCGGTTTTTACTTTAACAACCCTCCTCATGCACAATGAGCATGTCTTCCTCCGCCACAGTTAGCGGAATCCTACACCTAGACATCCGAAGCTCTGCCGGATAGCTCTTCCTTCACCCAGGTCTTTTTCGCGGACGCCACCTTTCACGGGGACAGCTGCCCCGTTTTCCGAGCCGGAAGCACTTATCCTTTATAAAGGGCGGTCTATAACCACGCCAACGGTGGTCTCTGAGGTAGAACTGCTTGAACTGATCAGTAAATCGGAAGCCGATAAAGAGCTTATCCGCATCATCTCCAACCGGGACCCGGATAATATGGATGCTGTGGAAGCATTAGAGCATATCTCCGCTTTTTTCGTCTATACCAGAGCCAACAAAGACAGGTTCAAAAGTTGGCTCGGGAATTTCGGATTAGCGGTCAAAGCCAATCCCTCTACCCCTTCGAGAACAACAAGCAGTTCAGCCATGAAGATCTCTGCAAGAAACTGAAAGGCATCAAGGAAAGATTCACCTCCCAGCTATGATTACAATCCTGAAGTTCTCAAGTTATACAAGGGCTTTGATATCAAGCACATTACCCGAACCAAGGGCATCAACCGCAAGAAGATACTACCACTCATCCCCATGCATGACATCTGGTGGTCAAATCCTTTCCACTCAATATGATAAGAAAGTTCGATTTCTTCATAAACATTCAGATTGAATGTGATCCTACCATAATCGCAAGCCATGCAATGCTATGTGAAATCCAGTTGATATAATCGTGCTATTTCCAACATTTTGACCCCGGTTTTATCAGTTTGTAAGCAAGAAATCCATAACTTGTTCCGCAGATTTCCCTTAAGAAATCCGTTTGAAATAACAGTGAAACTCCAATTGAAAAAATCGTGATATCTCAGACCATCAAAAACAACGATTTGAAAAAATGGTGATACGATTTGAAAAAATAAGTGAGAACGCATAGCCAGTTGGTTTGCCATCACGCACCGAACACGCGCTGGCCTGGTTGTTGGTCGGTGGGTGGTGAGTGAGTGGCCGGAGATTTTGGCAAGAGGGTGGAAAGGAAAGGTGGAAGGTGGATTTTTTCCTGGGCAGGGTCAAATTTGAGGCTCTCTCCCGGGCAAGGTAAAAAATATATTCCCGCAGATCACGCAGATAAAAAAGCAGATGACACAGATTTGAATTGTCGCGCACACAGGGTTCAAGTATGGCGCAGCATAACTCTAAACTCACAACTCACAAATATCCAGCCCTGGTTTACCGCGTTACAGAGCAAATGAAAGTGGATCACGCGGATCGGGTGCTAAAAAAACTATTGACAAGAAAAAGGGGTCTGCATATTATGCACATATGTTCATAATGGAGATTTAAAAATGGGACGCAACCGCATCAGCAGGCATGTGCAGGGAACTCCTGCAGTAAAGGGATTCAGACCATTCGGAAGATTGGACGGACGCCGGGGCAAGATCATCCTCACCCTGGATGAATATGAGGCGATCCGGCTTTTGGATTACGCCAATCTGACCCAGGAGGAGGCTGCTGAGAAAATGCAGGTGTCCAGACCCACCCTGACTCGCATCTACAAACGGGCACGGGTCAAATTCGCCACGGCTTTGGTCGAGGGCAGCAATTTGCTGATCGAAGGTGGGAATGTGAAGTTCAGGCGGCACATCTTCCTTTGCGAGGATTGCGGAATGTTCATCGAAACCGACCAGAGATTCCTGTTCCATTGCCCGTCCTGCGAATCGCCCCATATCGTCTCCCTGGATGAATGTTATCAAAACCAATGCAGACAATGCAGAAAATGCTATCGAGGAGGTAGAAATGAATGATTTTGACGGAACCGGGCCACGCGGCGGGGGAAGACCCGGCCGGGGTAGAGGACAAAGAAACCGCTTTGGCCAAAACCAGGCCAATAACGCCGCACCCCAGGAAACCTGGACAAGCGGGGCAACTTTTTATGAGTACACACTGGAAGAACTGAAAGAGCGCAAACAAGCCCTGGCCAAGGAGATCGAGTGGATCGAGGCTAGGATCAGGGAACTTGAGCAAGGCGAATGATCAGTTTTGGATTCAAGCAAGGATCACCCGAAAACCTGGCCACAGGCAAATCCCCGGCTTGCGGGATCCAGGGAGAATACATGACCCAGGATGCTGTGATGATAATTGGTGGCGGAGCTCCTGCCATCAGCACAGGCGTAACCAGACGCAAACCAAATCTGGACAAATCTTTTATGATACTCAAGCAAGAACAGGAGAACAAGTGAAAATAGCCATACCCTTGACAAACGGAAGGCTGAGCGAGCATTTCGGGCATTGCGAGGCCTTCGCGATCTACACCGTGGAAGGCAAAACGATCGTAAAAGAAGAGATCGTGGACCCGCCCGCGCACGAACCCGGCTCGCATCCCGCCTTTTTGAACCAGCTTGGCTGCAGCGTCGTGATCGCCAGCGGCATGGGCATGAAAGCCCAGGAATTGATGTGCGCCAACGGGATCAGGGTGTTGGTCGGCGGACCCCAGCTTGAGCCGAAAGAGCTGGTGAACCTCTATCTGCAGGGCAGGCTGGAATCCGGCCGAAACCTCTGTGACCACTGATGAAGATAGCCATAGCAAGCGGCAAGGGTGGCACGGGAAAGACCACCCTATCAGTCAATCTTGCCTTGCGGGCTGCCGAAACCAGGAATGTGGCTTTGGCGGACCTGGATGTGGAGGAGCCCAACAGCGGGATCTTCTTGGCCGGCGAGCTTGTCCATGAAGAGCAAATGTTCCGGGCTGTGCCCCAGTGGGACAATGAGCTTTGCACGCTGTGCGGCAAATGCGCGGAAGTATGCCTTTACAACGCGGTCCTGAAATTGGGAGACACCATTATGGTGCTACCCGAGCTCTGCCATTCCTGCTATGCCTGCAGTGAATTGTGCCCCGTGGGCGCCCTGCCCATGCGTGAACGAAATTTGGGCCACCTGCGCCACTTTCGGCTCGGCAGGCTGGATTTCATCGAAAGCAGGCTGGATATCGGCGTGGAAATGGCCTCGCCCTTGATCGGCCAGACCCTGGACTACCTGAAAACCCAGTGCCCGGAAAAGGATTACCAATTCCAGGATTGCCCGCCCGGAACCTCTTGCTCCGTGATCAACGCCACCAAGAACGCGGATTTCATCATCTTGGTGACAGAACCCACTCCATTTGGGCTCTATGACCTGAGCCTGGCTGTGGAAACCATGCGCCACCTGGGCAAACCCCTAGCCGTGGTGGTCAACCGCCATGGCATCGGCAACGACGCCGTCTTCCGCTATTGTGAAGCGGAACAGATCCCAATCTGGGCTGCCATGCCCAACCAGCGGGAGATCGCGGAGCTTTATTCCCGGGGCGAGGTCATCTATACCCGGGTGGAGAAATTCCGCCAGGGCCTGGATGCCATCCTCAAACAGCTGGATTCACTGCCGGAGGCGCCATGAAAGAGATCGTGATCATCTCTGGCAAAGGCGGAACCGGAAAGACCTCCGTGGCCGCCGCCCTAGCCTTTATCGTGCCCAATGCCGTGATGGCGGATTGTGACGTGGACGCCGCCGACCTGCATCTGATCCTGAAGCCGGAGGTCATCTCCAGCGAGGATTTTTACAGCGGGGTGAAGGCGGAGATCGATCCCGGGATCTGCCTCGGCTGCGGGGAATGTGAAATAGTCTGCCGCTTTTACGCCATCAGCCATGCCAACAGGGTTTACAAGGTAAATCCCCTCGATTGCGAGGGCTGCGGCTATTGCTTTCAGGTCTGCCCCGCCCAGGCCATCTCCCTGCCCCAGCAAAAGGTGGGACAGTGCTATTTTTCCAACACCCGGATCGCCAGCCGGCTCGTGCATGCCAAACTCGGCATCGGAGCGGACAATTCCGGAAAACTGGTAGCCAAGGTCAAGAAAGACGCCAAGGAGGAAGCCATCCGCACAGGCAGGGAGTACATCCTGGTGGACGGATCCCCCGGGATCGGCTGCCCGGTGATCTCCTCCCTTTCCGGAGCTGATTTCGTGGTCCTGGTGACCGAACCCACCCTCTCTGGCCTGAACGATCTGCAACGGGTCTGGCAATTGACAGCCCAGTTCCAGATCCCGGCCGGATGCATCATCAACAAAGCGGACCTGAATCCGCAGATCACTGCCCGGATCAAGGCTTGGCTGGCTCAAAACGGTATTTGGCACGTGGACGACCTGCCCTATGACGAAGATTTCTCCCGGGCAATCACACTCGGCCAAAGCTTGGTGGAACTCGATCCCGCCAAGTGGCAACCCCGCTTTGCCAGAATCTGGCAAAACATTATCAAGGAGTTAACATGAAAATAGCTTTCACAGCAACCGGCACAGACTGGGACGCCAAGATAGACCCCCGTTTCGGACGCACGGAATATATCCTCTTCTACGACGAGGACAAGGACGAAATGACCCATATCGACAACCGGGAAATAATCAAAGTGGCACACGGCGCCGGACCCAAAACCGCCCAACATATCTATGAACACGCGCCGGATGTGCTGATCACCGGCAATGGCCCAGGCGGAAACGCGGCCTCTATTCTGGCCAGAATGCCCCTGAAGATATTCACAGGCGCTGGCAACATGACGGTCCGCGAAGCATACAACGCCTTCAAGAACAATCAACTGCCATCAAGGAGGTAAACATGCCTAATCGTGATGGAACTGGTCCCTCAGGGGACGGACGCCCCGGCAGGGGCTTGGGAAATTGTGGCAAATCCAGGCTTAAGCCTTCAGCCACACAGGATACCAACGAGCGCAGGATCATCGATACCGGCGCTGAAATATTGGTCGATCTGGTCAAAGCATTGATCACTAAAAAAACAAATAAAAAAAGGAGTTAAAAAATGCCAGGTTATGATGGAACAGGACCCTTTGGCGATGGCCGCCCCGGCAGGGGCTTGGGCCCTTGCGGAAGGTTTGGAACAGCCTTCATAGGCGGATTTGGACGCGGTTTTGTCCGCAGATTTGGACGCGGTTTTTGCCGCAGATTTTGGCGTGGCTACAGTCGCGGATATCGCTGGGATTACCCCCCGTATAACGGACCCGTGGATTTTCAGGAGATGTACCCCTACTCTCGTGAAAACCTCGAGGCCCAAAAGAAAGAACTGGAGAAACAACTGGAATGGCTGAATCAGCAATTGGAAAACAGCAAGGATAATTGATGTCAGAAGAAACAAAGACAGCCAACAACAATATCAAATATCGCATTATGGTCTTCAGCGGCAAGGGTGGAGTGGGAAAATCCACCATAGCCGTGAATCTGGCCTATGGTTTGGCGATGATGGGAAAGCACGTGGGATTGCTGGACGCGGACATTCACGGCCCCTCCCTGGCCCGGATGACGGGAACTGAGGGCGTCAAAGCCTCCTTAAACCAGGATGGAATGATCCTGCCGGTCAGGCTCCATGACAATTTTCACGCGCTTTCCATCGCCTATATGCTCGATAATGTCGATTCAGCCCTGATCTGGCGCGGGCCCCTGAAAATGAAGGCCATTCAGGACATGATCCAGAAAACCGCCTGGGGCGATCTGGACTATTTGATCGTGGATTGCCCTCCCGGAACGGGTGACGAACCCCTGTCCGTGGTCCAACTGCTGGAAAGGGTCGATGGCGCCATCGTGGTTAGCTCAGCCCAGGATGTGGCGATCCTTAACGTGCGCAAAAGCCTCGATTTCGCCCAAAAACTTGATATTCGCGTTTTGGGCATCATCGAGAACATGTCTTTCATCGAGTGCCCCCATTGCGGAAAACGGATAGACCTCTTCGAAGGTGAAGGCATTCCCAAGATGCTCATCGATTACGATCTTGACCTCCTGGCCAGAATGCCCTTTGATAAACAAATTGCCCAGAGTTGCGACCAGGGCCGGCCGTTTATTTATGATTATGGCAAAACGCCATCCGCTCAGATTCTGCAAGACTTTGTGCAGGGCATAGTTGCCAAACTGGAAGATCAAACAGCCCAAGTTTAGCTTGCGTGACTCGAGATATGTATTACATTATATAACAATAACACCTATAAGATACAAGGAGATAAAAATGTCTGACAATGTAACCCAAGGAATCCCCTTACTGGGTGATCAATTTCCCCATATGATAGTTGAGACCACCCACGGAGTGAAAGTCCTCCCCGATGAAATGAAAGGCAAATGGTTCGTGCTGTTCAGCCATCCTGCTGATTTTACTCCCGTCTGCACCACCGAGTTTGTGGCTTTTCAAACCAGATATGAGAAATTCAAAGCCCTCAATTGCGAACTCATCGGATTGAGCGTGGACCAGATCTTCTCCCATATCAAATGGGAGGAATGGATCAAGGAAAAGATCGGCGTGGAGATCCAATTCCCCATCATCGCCGACACTGGCGCCGTGGCAAACAAGCTTGGCCTGATCCATCCCGGCAAAGGCACCAACACCGTGCGCGCGGTATTCATCGTCGACGCCGAAGGCTTCATCCGCATAATGCTCTATTACCCCCAAGAACTGGGACGCAATATGGACGAGATCCTGAGAGCAGTGGAAGCGATGCAGGTGTCCGATAAGCACAAGGTCTCTATGCCAGCTCAATGGCCCAAAGGCGAACTCTTTGGTGACCATGTAATCGTTCCACCGCCCAAAAATGTGGAAGATGTCAAAAAACGCATAGAAGGCGCCAAATCCGGCGATTACGAATGCCTCGACTGGTGGCTGTGCCATAAAAAAATCTAATAACGCAGATCGGAAATGGAACAGGATTGCCTGCCTGGTTTGATATCCAGGTGAATGAAAAAAGCTGTTGAGAGATAAGGCACTTGGAAAATTCTGGCTTGTACAAGCATAGATTTATTCAAGGAGCAAGAAAATGAAAAAAGGAATTCACCCCAAATATGAGATGTGCACAGTGCGCTGCACCTGCGGGAATGTGTTTCAGACCCGTTCCATTAAGGACGACATACAGTTGGATATCTGCAATGTATTTCATCCTTTTTACACCGGCAAGTAGAAGATAATAGATACCGCCGGAGGTGTAGAAAAGTTCAACAAGAGATACAACCTGACAAGCGAAAAAAGTTCCGTTTCAGTTTAAACGCCATTTCACTACAGCCCAAAGCCCGGGAAATGGCGTTTTTTCTATCTTGCGGGCACTTGGGGTTGAATTTGAAGGATAATTTAAATGGACATAAAGAAGGGGATAAGTGTGGGCGACCCAGCCGTTATCGAAGGCGTGATGATGCGCGGACCGGACAGCCTGGCAACCGCGCCATCCGCAGGAAAGACGGCTCCATAGAGCTGTTCAAGCAGCCCTTTGTGAGCAAGGCCAAGAATGGTCACCTGGCTGGGCATTCCCATCATACGGGGTAAAGTACTGATTGTTCCGTAGACTCCACCAGGCTGAGGCAATGGAGATTCCACGTTTATAATCACAATAACTATCTTCATTAGTTGTTCTTGAATTGACCCTGTCCCATTTTTTACACCACTTTTAAAGTGACACTTTTGCTAACGACATTGTTTTTATAGTTTTCTCTGTATTTAGCCAGCGGCATGAAGTTTAGGGAACTGTGGGGGCAATCCGAGTTGTAATCTAACCGCCAATTCATAATCTCATCTCATGCTTCAAGTAAATTTACCAAACAATTCAGGTCAAGGCATTTTTTCTGAACTTGCCATTGAAGCTTTCTACAAAGGCATTTTGCTTTTACCGGTATGCAAAGGTCCTGGTATGCAAAGGTCCTCCTTTGCATATAGCGGCACCAGTTTTCATCTATTCCCTGGTATTGTTAAAACGGCATAACTGCTTGCAATTAACATTATATTCTAAAAAGCCTCTACGAGGCTTGTGCAGATGGGGACATCTGCACACCATAAGGGTATGCAAAGGTCCTCCTTTGCATAAAGCGGCACCAGTTTTCATCTATTCCCGGTATTATTAAAGCGGTATAACTTCTTGCAATTAATTTTATGTTTAAGAAAGCCTCTTCGAGGCTTGTGCAGGTGAGGACATCTGCACACTATAAAGGTATGCAAAGGTCCTCCTTTGCATCATGCGGCACTAGTTTACATCTATTTCCGGTATTATTAAAGCGGTTTAACTGCTTACTCCTACAAA